>Ga0307509_10000263_pt1 | contig 86112 bp, 80 predicted proteins | sample 10_EM_MG_FD_202245 | JGI IMG/M metagenome (GOLD analysis project Ga0307509, IMG submission 202245) | Populus trichocarpa ectomycorrhiza microbial communities from riparian zone in the Pacific Northwest, United States - 10_EM | ecosystem: Host-associated > Plants > Roots > Unclassified | place...
CATACCCCCCCCCCCCCCCCCCCCTTCAAAAAGTGGGCGGAATACCATCTCATCTCAACATCCTCAAGTCCCAACGCACTTACTAAAACTACCCAAGAGGGAGGTCCGGGGGGGACCGCAACCTGGCTATGATATCCCAAGTCGCATACCAGTATCGCAGCCCGAAATCCCACTTATACATGAGAGCCCGACGATATGATACTTCCCGACCATTAACTTAATAAACAGCAGCCCTACCGTAACCCGGCCTTTATGAAAATTCTTACTATCATATTCTTTACAACACCTGTGCGATGGGGAAGAAAGAAAAGAGATTCCGTTCCCGAATAGTGGTTTCAAAGTCTGCATGTCGATCACTGGCTTAATAACTACCCAGCCAACGGATCTCTACTCTACAGTCAATCCGCTACCGTATGCTACATTGTTATTCTACTTCTACTTCACGTGGCTGGGTAACTGTGGATGCTCTCGGTGAGATGTGGGATGCACAGGCCGTCACTCGCTTTGGGGTGGTCGGTTGGGTTATAGTTGTAGCCCTACAAGTCATGGAAGCGTGCGTGGGGGGTGGCGAGAGTGAAGATTGGGGAAATGGTGTAGGCAGGCAGGCTTCGGTGTCGAATGGGTTTAATTGGCGAGATTGATCTTTGATGCAGTGCAGTGCGGAGTGGGGTCACGGTATAGTAGGTACAATCGCATGACGGACTGGTCGGTGGGAATAAAGCACTACTTCGCTCAAGCGAACAACCAAAGAGGAAAGAACGGGCAAAAAGGGGACCGTGGTTGACTTCACCCAGATAGGGAGGATGATTAAAAAATAAATATAAAAAGAATACAATTGCCGTGGAACTCATACCCCAACCTACTTCCGCCCCTTAAACATTCTGACAACCACCCTCCACCCCCCAAGAAAGCACCAGGTGCTGAAAAATACGACACCAAAATTAAACACAATATACGCCCATAGGATGCCAAAGTCACGCCAGTGGTATTGGTATTCGACATGGAAACTCGCCGCCTAAATAATTAATGCATGCATCCATCATTAGCCCCCCTCCCCCATCCCACAAGTAAGAAGGGGAAAAAAAACTTACGAACTCATCCCCGTCCTTGTATTGACAAAATTTACACACGTCATTCTCCTGCTCGACGTAGCCGCCCAAGCGCTGCACGAAAGGAAGTGTGTATTCGGTACAGTTAGCGACGTTGGGTGGTAGGTTGAATCTCGCGAATTCGTTCTTGCCGCAGCGCACTGGGACGTCGTGCACTAGCACACTCAAAAATCCGGAAACCAAGTATTTGAAGGGCGAAATCCAATACACAAAGCGCCAGAACTTTGGAATCCCAGCGTAGGGCACGACGACACCGCAGAACGCCACGACGAATAGGAAGAAGATGGGTACGAGCAGCGACGCCAGTAGCTCGTTCGGGGAGAACGCTGCAATGGCCTGGCCGAAGGAAACGTAGTAGAGCTCGAACATTAACATTAGGAAATAGGTATACCCGACCGTGAACGAGTCCCTGGGAAAGCCGATGGGGTAGTACCACGCTACAAAGTACAACGTCCCCGCCACGATACTGTAGGGGATTTCTACCAGGATGGCACCAATGACGAAAGCGCTCCAGTGGTATATCTTGCTCGCATTCTCACGCGCCTGGAAGAGATTGCGGAAGTGAAGGAACCTGGGCTGAAGTTGTTGGATCAGAGGTGGGCAGATGGTCAGCGTCAAAAAGATGCTGAAGAAGCGGGACTGCATGTCGATGCTCGTGTGTGCCAATTTGTAGAAGGTGAAGCTGTTGAACAGGCCTGTGAAGATGTGCAGGGCGAATTTGCCGATTGTGTATTCGGGGGTGCGCCAGTAGCTTACGAATGTCCGCTTCACCACCGCGCGGACTTGGGCGTGCCAGGGCATGGCAAATTCACGGCTGTCGGCTATTTGGTTTTCTGAGGTCTGGGAGAGGCGGGCGGTTATTTGTTGGTTGATCTCTTGGACACGGTTGGTGTGGTTTGCCGAGTTTAACCAGACTTCGGCCCAGTCTTTGTCTTTGCGGTTGGGGTCCCCGGCACCGATCGCCTCCAACATGTACTCAGCCGGGTTCTTGTCCCTGGGGCAGCGTGGGGCGCCGTTTGATTCAAAGTATTTTATCATCGTATGCGAGTCGTTTCCAAGTGGCCCGTGGTAGACCACCCGACCCCCGCTTTTCAGGAGGATGAGGTCGTCAAAGTGCTCGAAGAGGACAGCGCTGGGTTGATGGATAGTGCAAAGAATGGCTTGGCCAGAGTCGGCGAGTTTACGGAGGAAGCGGACGACATTGAAAGCCGCGTTAGAATCCAGTCCTGACGTGGGCTATTCGGAATTGCGTGAGCAAAGTCTACCGAGTGATGAGTTGTGAAGTGCTTACCTCGTCGAGGAACATTAACAACTCTGGCTTACTCGCCAATTCGACACCGATGGTCAAACGCTTCCTCTGTTCTTGATTCAGTCCGTTCCCTTGACTACCAACGGTAGCGCCGGCAATGTCTTCCATCTCCAATAGCTTTATAATAGTCTCAACATATTCATACTTCTCTTCGAGCGGAACTTCCTTCGGCTGCCTTAACAAAGCCGAAAACCTGAGCGCCTCCTTAACAGTAGCCGTAGACTCATGCACGTCCTGCTGCTCCGCAAATCCGGTGGCACGCTGAAAAGACTTCGGGAGCGGCCTCCCGTCAACCAAGAAGTCGCCCGTAACCTTTCCGAAACTGATCCGCTGAGCAAGGGTATTCAGGAGTGTTGTCTTCCCAGCGCCAGATTCACCCATCAACGCCGTCAGTTTACCAGGTCTGACATATCCACTCACGTCATTCAACAACGTTTTATGCCCTCCCTTGACTGGGATAGTATAAGTCACGCCCTGCCATGTAAAGACAGATTCATTTCTAGCGACACCGTCCGTAGCCTCTTCGGGATTATGCTCATCACTAATGACGGCCGGATCCTTTTCACTAGCCTCGACATCCTTCTTCTCCATCGCCCTCCGAACCACCGTCGGTGCCTGTCCCCTTTTAAATACGGTCACAGAAGCGCCGCCGCTATTCGGCTTCTTAAGCTCAAGTCCTATCGCTGTCATGATAGCAAAGAACATCCAGAACGCAATGATAATCCCGACATTTCGCCAAAGGTGCGACCGGGAGTAAGAAAATTGCGTGTGGATATAATCCTCTCCACGGACGACCGTGGCCCCAAGCTGACTTCCCTGCATCGCACACGACTGATACCGCGGGTCCACGCCCGGAAATACGGGAACTAACATTGGGGGGACGCACTGCATATTGAGATTATAAAACTCGTTCGCCATGAGAGCTTCGAAACCGTACTGGATTGGGTTTATCCAGCGGAGCCAAGAGAACCAGGGGTGCATTGACGAGGGAGGGATTAGATAGCCGGCGTAGACTATAAGTGCCTGAATGGCGACACCTGTAATGCGGGTTGCCACGTCGAGACTCGCGGAGAAGGCGCCGATCATGCGGAAGAAGGAGTACATGTTGGCCGTTATGATGAATGTAATTAGGAGACTTATGAAGAATTGGGACGCCGTGCGTTGGAGACCTAGATACGTTAACAATGTGGCGATATTTATGTGAGGGCCTGAAGAAGCATACCGGACATGAAATACACAACTATGTTCCAGATAAAAACCTGAATGAAGCACAATGGCAAGTCTACGACGAGTAAAGCGATGGCGTAGGCTGAGGGACGGTAAAACGAGCTGCGCTCAACTATCAGCATCACCTGTTCTCACCCTACCGCACGAAGTCGCCGGGAGACACTGACAAACTCTTATGCTTCAACAGAATAGGCACGGAACTAAAAGCAGCCGTAAGTTCCGCAAGTGCAAGCAAAGCATTAAACAGCAAAGTGAAAAACAATATACCGCCGCGGGGAAACGCCCCGTTCGAATCCTGCGGTAGGTTGTAGAACAAGCTGCCAACGATCAAACTCTGGAACAAAATACCCCCCCACTTACCATACAGACTCACAGGGTCGCCAGTCATGACCAAGAATTGGCGCTTCGTGCATGCATATACTTGGCCGTGGAAGGGGATAGCATAGTTCTTCGTTCTGGCCCTTTCGGTGGCCTGGCGTCGGCGCTCTTCCTGTTGTGCCGCCACGATGCTTTCGAATTCCGCAATGTCCTTCTGCGTGGCGGCGGCGATTTCGGATTGTTGGTAGGCCCGCTCTAATTCTTCTGCGTTGCGGGGAACCCGGTTTTCCCAGCCTTGCTTTACCTGTCGCTCGTGCCTGTCTGTAACACTAGTCAAAAAGTCCGCCGTAGTCCAGCGGGACGGACACACGAAGCCCAGCCCTTCAAAGTACGCCTTTGCATCCTCTGTAGAACCGAAGTATGCACACCGCCCTTCGTCGATCAACAGCACTTTGTCAAAAAGCTCGTAAAGGCTCTCGCCAGCCTGGTAGAGTGCTACGAGTGTGGAAATGTTCGCCATGTTGCTGAGCGTACGGAGAGACCCAACATACTCAATTGCGGTGCTCGCGTCGAGGCCCTTTGTAGAATTATCCCAGCATTGGACGGATGCTTTTGTGACCATTGCTTCGGCGATTGAGACACGTTTCTTCTCACCCCCGGAGACACCACGGACGATATCACCGCCGACTTTGGTATCCAATGTATGCTCGATCCAAAATAGCTTGCTGACCACGCGGAGGAATTCCTTCACGTAGTCCTTTCGAGACTCTCCTTCGCGTCGGGAGTCCTTGCCTGGAGTGCGGGTTTCGAGGGCGAATTTCAGGGTGTCTTTGACTGTTAGGGTTTCATAGTGAAGATCTGGGCAACATGAGTTAGTGGCATGTAGAATGTGTCCAAGATGGGGGGGGACTCACCATCTTCGGGATTGTACAAAACCTCCCCACGATACTTCTTCCTCATAGTCTTGTAGTCCGTCCCACCGTACGTTACGTCCCCATTAACCTCTACATATCCGCTCCTCTGATTCCCAATAACTTTCAAAAACGTTGAGCAACCTACCACACCAATTAGCCGCCCACCCAGCAAGAAGCCGCATCACGAAGTACAACTCACCACTCCCAGGCCTTCCCAAAACCAAGCACATCTCACCAGGCCTCACGCACCCCGAGAACCCATGAATCAGCGTCCTAACTGCATCCCCATTGCTCCTGAATTTCTTCCCTCCGGGGAAAAGCCCTCTGATCGCCCTCAACGGCCCGAGAAAGAAATCCCCATTCGTAGGCTGGAGAGAAGCTCCAAGACCCTGTCCCTTGACAACAACATCCTTAAACACAACCCCCAAATGCTGCTCCCCTTGGCTCTCCTGCTGCCTAGACTTGCCGAAGATGGAGGACAGCAAGGCTTCGATCTCAGCGTTAGCCTCGGCGCCGTGATCTTCGATCACGGACGAGAAATTGGTTTTGCGCCGGGAGAGGATACGGATTATTTCATCCTCGTTGAGCTGTGAGGCTCTTCGTGTTAGGTTGGTGTCTTGCCGGTTGGGGGGCGCTGGCCGGATGGTTTCTATGGCTGATAGGGGGTTGGGACCGATGCTTGAGGCGGTGGGGGTTCGTCTTAGTTTTTGGTCCGAGGAGGCGGAGGGCGAAAAGTCGTTGTTCGTTGGGTGGGGAGGAATTTGGGGGATGTTGCTGTCGGCCGTAGGTTTTTCAGAGGACTCACGGCTGGCGGAGGAGAGGGGTTCCGATTGTGGTGTTTCTTCTTGAGCTGTTCGCGATGAGGAGGAGTGTCCGACAACTGGTCTGTCCGCCATAGCTAATTAATCAATTGACAGGATTTACAGAATCTCTTTCTTTCTTCCTTTCTCTCCGCACCTAGTTCTCTCTCCAGCAACTTAAACCAAGGGGAAAGAGTAAGAAGAAGAAGAAAGAGGAGAGAGGGAACCCAGTACCGCTACATTATATCTAACCCACTGCCGACAATATGCACTTCTATCCCTCCCCCCCCCATCCCCTCCACCCACATCCGATTGACGGAGCACAATTTCTCCGAACCCCGAAGCCCCTCACCTCCTCCACCGTTCGCTGACCACAACGCTCTACGGCCACGGTCCCCCACTCAAAAACGACCCTTTGACTCAAATTCATTCACTGCACCTTTCACCCGAATTGAGTGCGAAGTTAAGTGTGAGCATCATGATAGGAGGATGCGCACACACCCGTTATACTCGAATATTATCAGACAAAGCAGTGGGATTAATAAGTCTTTCAGGGAAAAGGTCCGGCACACTGGAACAAGTTAGGTAGGTAGTAAAGTTAACCAACCCCACGTTGTGTGGGTGCACAACGTCATGGTTTGATGCGCGTTGCCTGGTGCCGTTAGGGCGCAAAAGAGAAAGAAAAAAACCTATTACTCTACCGGTATCACCAATCCGAGGCCTCCTAGTAGAATACCGGTACGAAAACTTGTAATACTATCAACCTTTCCTTATTCGAACAAAATGCAGACCTATCATAGCGGTCGATGAAATGATGCTTCACCTTCCAATTGAGAAAACACGACCATAAAATTTCCCAGGAATTCTAAATATTTCTCGAAAAGCGAATCGGATTTACTTATATTTCCTTTAGGACAGAGAGAGTCCTAAAGATATATGGTGGATAAAAATGTGGACTGTGCGAAAGAAAAATCACCCCCTGAGTCTCCAACAAGGATATTAGTACTCCGTAAGCAACGATCTCAATGCACCTTGGCAGGATCCCTCCCCCCCCAAAAAAAGAGATTTACCAACAAATCCCAAGCGACACAGGCTCTCTACAAGTACTCGAGCAAATATATGTTAATTGTTTTTTGACTTTAAAGAGAATTCTAAAAGCACCAGTGCCGGCCATACATTTATTGCTTGCACCGGGGTGAAGCCCTGATGGTATTCTGCTACCTCCGATAGAACCGGGTATCATATCATACAAGTGGCAAGGGAGATAATTATGATATTATTAATATTTTCGCACACAAGACAGGGATCGTTTGCGGGTTAATCTTAATTAGCGGTTCACCAGCTTTCGTAAAATAATAGGTGTGACCCAATTAGACGAGCGAGATCTGCAAGAAAGTTGCCCCCAAGGGTTAGATCCCGACGATACATGTAATGCACTGTACAAGTAGAGTAAGTAAATGAAGACATCCCGGGATGGAAGGCATTTATAATAATTACCGGTAAGGCTTCCCCTACCCCTACTGTTAAGAAACAGAGAGGATAGAGCCATCCCCATCGTATTTCGCTTGCGGCTTCAAGAGGTCATGATCGTGGTTAGGCTACCAACACCATGCGAACCGTGTCTTCCCCCTCTTTTCCTTCTACCGGTATTGTAAAGCTTTGTCCTGGCCTACCGGTATGGCGCTTCTCACAATGTGCAATAGTAGGGTGGTCTGTCACATATGCAGTCCTCATGGTTCATACTATTTTACTTGTCGCATGTGGCTTCGATTACGATAGCAACTTCCTAGCCGCTTACTTTTTTTCAAAGCCCTGTCGTACCGAGAGCCCTATGGTGGGGGACTTCTGTAGCCGGAACAGGCGGACATCCATCCTAGTTTATTAACAGTAGGTTAATCTGCCAAGACTGGTCTTTTCCAAGGTTAATATCTTGGCAAATTTCTATTAACAGTCATCACCAAGGAAATTAGCAGTAATTAACCTGTCCCGGACATTCCCTTGCTCTTACCAAATTTTGACCTACCTTTAAACCCTAATATCTCGATGAAAACTTGAGATATTTCTATTTTCTCTCTATTAAGGTGTAGAGGGTGACCTGCCCTACCACCTAATAGAGCCATAATTCTCATTGGACTGGTGGTTGAAAATCCTTTGGCGGTTGAAGATGGGTAATATTTGCTTGGCAAAGTACTCCGGCTACAGATGTCCCCCACCATATCGTACGGCATCAGACCGGCACTCTCCTTCAGTATCCTCAGGGGAAGGAAGCGGGGGTCTAGGGTTAGGTCTACGGTATCTGGGTAGAATTGCGAGTATCATATCCAGGGAGATGTTTTCGTAGAGGACAAGGATAGTCGATCGGCAAAATAACCCCCCGCCTTTCTCGGACTTATATGGTACCGGTGTTTGAAGGTACCCGTAAGCCTGGGAATAATTAGACCTCGCGCCAGGATGTTGGAGTCGGATCTTTTGGTAGGGTCGGGTTGGAAGAGTATTTCCTCGCTGTGTTTTCTCCCCTTAATCTAAAGGAGGGAATCCTTGACGTCTTAGCCTGAGCTCTAACTACCGGTACGATATTATAATTTTTTTTACTGTACGTTGGTCGGGGAGAGTACCGACCGACCGAGTTCCCAAGCGTATGATACTACAAATCACTGCAAACGGTCAATCAAGCAAATACAATAGAGTGCCTGTATGCGGTGTCTACTCGTGTTCCAACTGCATCATTCATTTCGAAAATGGAAAAACAGCCCTGCTCAACCCCGCCATTATCCTACCCGCGCAAAGCGAATGAACGAACGAACGAAAACGACTAATTAAGCAATCCCGCTCCCGACTGGCCGAAAGCAACTACACCCCCCCCAGTCGGAACGTCGCGTTTCCTGCATGCCGAGAGGGGAGAGGGAAGTTGTCTGCTTCCATCGGGATGTGGAGATTTACGGCCGGGCGAGTGTGGGGTGATACGGGAGTTGGGTTAGGATACGAGTGATGAGAACTCAAGCTCCTGCAGCTGCAGGGTGGTCGTCTGGGATCGTAATCTCTCCAATCAGTGGCCTTAGCAACTCCGGCACAATCTGAGGGTAGTGATGAGTAAATAGTTAACATCGTTGCCACATAAACTCGCTCATCCCGCTTGCTCTTTTTTCTTCGGCCACCGGGGGGATTCACCTTGGAAGCATCACCCTCGAATACCCAATCAAACGATTTTTTGCCACCTCGCCAGCCTCCTGCATTGACATCTAAGTCTACTATTGCCACCTTTCCACCGCTCTGGCGGATCTGGTGGGCATAGCTAGTCGCCGTTAGCCCCCTCGATCGGTGTGAAAATGTGAACGGGATGAACTACCCGGCGGCGGGGGTAACATTCCCACTCGTCCCAATAACAATGCACAAATCAACCCCACTATCGATCCACCGATCGATGCTAACAAGCATGTCTTCATCAAGCATTTCTCCAAACCAGACGACGCCAGGGCGGAGGAGGTTGTTACCTGTATGATAGGTAGTTCATTTTAGGCGTTATTCGCAATGTAAGAATGAAAGGGGAGGAGGAGGGGAAGCGAACATTTAGGACACTTGGGGATCCTCTCTCTAGGTATCGGCTCTAGGGGCGCGCTCTCATCATATACTAATCGCTCATCATCCCCCTCCGGGGCATCTGGCTCCGGACCAGGGGCACGTCGCGCAAGACTCTGCTTCGCCAGTGGCACCGCAAGCTCCGGAATGATCGGATCGCGGAAATCTTGCACTCTGTAATCGCAGCTTTGGCCGAAGCACTTAACGTCGAATAGATGCCCATGTAAATAATCGATAGTTTCCGGCGGGTGATTCGCACGCGCAGATAAGCCTACGATATCTCCCCATTAACTTCCACCCGTGATACAATTAATGTAACCCACCGTCAACATTCTGCGTCAGAGTCCGAAACCCTCCATCACCGCCCTTTCTCCTTGCCAGCTCCGCGAGCGCGAAATGAGCAACGTTGGGATTGGCAGTGAGAGCCATGTGGCGTCTCATGCTGTAGAACTGCCAGACGAGCCCCGGGTCCGCTTCGAATGCCTCGGGCGTCGCGAGCATGGTCGCTTCGTAGTTCCGCCACGTGCCTCCTGCTCCGCGAAAGGTTGGCAACCCACTGGCGGCCGAGAGGCCGGCACCACAGAGGGCCATTATGCGCCGGCTGGAGAGGAGGTGAGCATGGAAGGTTGTGAGATCTGTTCGGGGGGGCATTTTTTGTTTTCTGGCTTCGTTTGGGCGGGAGTGAGTGGAGGTGGAGGGGGGAGGTTATACAGGGCAGAGGAGAGGAGATGAAGCCCGTCTTGCAGTGGAGTCTTGCGGCGGGGTAGGGCTTGGCTAGGATGTCGGCGCCCTGCCGGCAGAAGGAAGTTACCATTAGTGCCGTGGGAAAATACAGTACTGTACTGCAAGTGCGGTGCTCGAGTGCAAGAGAAATGGGCTGGGTCGTTGGAATTCTCCCTCTAGGCATAGAAATCACTTCAAACCTAGTCCTCTCAGTTAACACAAAAAAGAAAATACATATTTACTGCCGTTTCACGAGAGGCAACTGCAACGTCCTAGCACATTTCTCCGGTTGCACGAGTGCGGGTACAGTGCCCTGACCAAAGCCACCTTTGGCGGCTACTTTCACGCCAAAATTGACGTTTTTCAGAGCGCTAGAACTCGACTAGCTGCCCTGAAAGTAGATCAATTCTTGGTAAAATACTAGTTCCAGGTGTCCCGATTGTGATATTTCAATACTGGAGTGAGCGGCGCAATACTGAATGGACTATGGGGATACGAATTCAGCTATTCTCAAACATGCGGCTTTTTCTATGGGTTTCCGTATGGGTTCTCTGCACCTAACTCCAGATTTCAATTGGTGAGTGCTGCCCCCAAAAAGGAATTTCTTATCGAAATTCAAATACCAGATTTGTTAGATCTCGAGCTATCTATTGGCATACCTTTAATTCTTAATTGATTAAGAAGTGGGAGTGCAAATTAGGGTTTCAGAGACTCCGAATTTCGGTCTTTTTGGTGTGTTTTTCGGCACTCGGGCGCACTAGCGATGGCTTTTGTCCAGGAACTACAGCCGTATTAGGTCATTGTCGTTCTTGCCAGGAGATATTATACTAGGAGGGAGCTCTTTACAGTTCCGGTAGGCTAGAAGAGTGACATTGGCCTACTACCACTTCAGAACGTAGCTCCAGAGTCCCAGCACCGATGTGGAACGATAACGGAATGCCACAACTTTATCTACTGTACTCGTGGTTTACAATCGCCCCCGATTCCCAATTCTGATCGGCTTCTAGAATGCTAATAAACGCCAGGAATAAAGTTTGGGCTCGTGCCTAATGTTGCACTACTGTTTCGGCCTCCAGGCAGTCCAAACCCTCGAGATGGCTATACCCGCATACCTTAAGAACTCGAATAATTGGACTCGAGACTAAGACGTCCCAAATTCCCTCTCTTGGATAGGGGGCGAGCGCACAGCGGAAGCTGTATCCACAGTGCGGCTTGTGGAGAGGTGACTTTTAAAAGTTCACGGTCACAACAACTCACTCGCCCAGGGCTCAAGACCGATACACCACTCCCACACATCACCACTCTCACGACGACTATATAAGTTCTACCTCCTACACCACCAACAGAAAACATCCCACTGCCACCACCACCACCACCACCACCCACTACTACCACCACTACTACGCGGTTATCATCAACACAACAACACCTTCAACGCCTCACAAGGATTAGACATCCAACCACAACCGCAATAATGGGAAGAAAGTGTGCGCAAACAGGCTATGCACCCAAAACCCCCAAGCACTTCATCGAAATCGGCATGACCCCAAGGGAATACTTTGATCTAAAAGTCTATGTCGAGTCCGTGATGGCCCTCCCTGGCTTCCCCGGATACGGGGGCCAGTGTTTCGCCAGCACGGAAAACAGGGAGGCTTATCGTCAATGGCTCCATAATGTTCTTCTCCAGCTTGGGCCAAAGTTTTTCCCTCTGGGTGGGAAGAAGTTGGCTTGGCCAGTCGACTATGAGGGGTATGTTCCTTCTTGATTTATTTCCTAGCACTCAAAAGGGTTTGGTGGACTAACTTTGGCAACGATAGCATTTATTCGATTGCTAATCAGGTTGTGAGGACCATAAGTTATAGGATTAAGAAGGAGAATAAGAAGATGATGGAAGAAGTACGGATGGTTGAAGGAGAGGCAGGGAATGATAAGATGGAAGTGGAGATGGCCGGAGATGATGAGCACTATGGAGGTGGACCTGCTGGCAATACTGATGTTGGTGAAGATACCGTGGCCGATGCTGAGGGAGTTCTGCAGATACAGATGCAAGGGAAGGAGATGATGGTAGTAGAGCAGCAGGAGCAGGAGAAGGAGGTAACGGATGAAGAGATGAGAGCAGCCACTATCGAGTTGGAGGACTTGTTGGATTCGATAAAGGTACACTTTCGATTTCCCCACTCTCCCGACTTTTTTCTGTCGAAGCTAATCACTGTTTACAATACTAGTACCCCGAAGCACTTGCCTGGCTGCCGGATCTGACCGATGGAGACTCTAACTGGGATGGGGTCGCAGATTTCAGTTTCTAGTGTTGAGGGGAAAGGGTTGAGGAGCAGCTTGTCAGCCTTGTCTTCTCGAATTCTTGGTTTATCATTGGTTTTGTTCTATTTACATTTGACACCCAAGGACGTGTTTACCTTTCTGTAAAGCATGCTATCCTAGTGTAGTTCTTGCAGATGTTCGGGGATAAATCATTAAGCACTTTTTTATTATTAAATTTTTACCTAGATTGGAGGCAATTTTCACCCCCGGCGATTTTTTCGGTAGGGTTCCCAAGAGCGCGGGCTGGGTGAATTGCCATATTATGTTAGCGCATAGTTCAGCATCAATGTGGAGGAACCCGTTCCCATCTATGTTCTCCTATCTTCCGTATTTCTTCCTTTGATCTCTTTTCCACTGCCAATATATGTTGCTGCCCCACTGCATAAATAGCGGATCCCTCCTGGCTTCTCAGATAGAACGGAGTTCCTGAGCACCCCCCGCCCTCCCAGGTCCCCGGTATAAGGCTCGGTCATTCTATGCTCTCCAACAGATACCACTCCTATTTAAATACTATGCCCACCAATACCACAACTTACTTCCACTCGACTACTAAGAAGCCGAATCCGCCCCCCACCCACGAAAGCGGATAGAACCTCCCTATCGCCCGAAACCTCCAAAGCCCTCAGGCCCATCACCCAAGCAGGTAAGATGGATGAACAATAGTTCCACCTAAAAACCCATGCCAAACCCAATCTCCTCCCCGCCCATCACCCCCGGATCAGTAGGTAAGCGCTTCGGCAGCAGGGGGGGAGAGAATATTTATTGTGAATGGCTCTATCACCCCTCATTGAGGAGACCTGCCTGGAAATCTTTTTCTGAGAATGGGAAGGGGTCGGCGTGGCCTGGGTTACAATGATGAGGAGGTTTCGCTTTATTTGGTTTTCTAGTATTCAGGAGGGAGGGGGGTTTGGGAGCTAATGTTGGAATGATATGGCAGGGCCGGCAAGTCGTTCCTCGGGTTGCCCTAGTTCTAGATCAGTACTCATATCAACGATAATATTTAAGTGTTAAACTGAAAACCATTAACTTAACTAGTTATTTAAAATAAAATAAAATGGTCATGCAGGATAACTTTTACAATTTCCATCTTTATTATCTATCCACCTAATGCTCTTTGGGAGTGAAATTTCTATAGTTCGGTAAAGTTTCACCTCCAGTTTGTGAAATACTTCACAAAGCCTATGAGTTAACGCCTTCGACAAAGATTAACTTTTAAAACAAATTATATACCCTGTGAAAACCTTTTCAGCACTAAGTTAGTGGGAGAATAGAGCGATAGCCTTTCCTGGCTTTTGACCCATTTGGGCTCAGAAAATTCGATAAGCCGAGGGGACCCCTAGGAAGTGTTCCGGTATATACATACACCTTACCACACAGATTGGATGCTGGGCACGAAAACATATCCCTCTGCAATAACACCTTCCTATATTTTGGCGGAGTGATGTATTCCCTAACATTGTCGGAAGGTCAGACTAGTAGCCGAATTCCAAGAAAAGGCATCCGCGAAGAATGGGGGAATAAAGAGGAGGGAAGAGAAAAAGCAGCAAGCACAACATGTCACTCGACTCAAAGGGAGTATCATAAGCGTGCTGTATCATATCTCTGGTGATATTCTCTCACGACTGATTTGTAAGAATTTTTTTTTATGCACTCTCGCTAGCAGCCTTCTTTCCCCTAGTGAATTGAGAAAAGAAACACAGCCAAGAATCTTACGAGGATCCTTTCTTGATTTCAAGCCAGTGCAGCCTTGATCAACAACCCCCACTACCCCCAGGAGACACCAAGCAGAGGGAGAGTCAAAAAGAAAAAAGAAACAACCTCAAAGGAAGCAATAGTTCGTGACCATCTCAATGAGCTACGATAGCCTCATACGGTACCAACAGTAATTGTTCCCCGTCACACTTGTATAAATGTACTAAAGCTCTACCTAAACTCGACCTGAAGAAAGAAGGAATGAAATCTGACTAACTTAAGCCTTTTTATATAATATAATATCATACGTCCTTGAATCCATTCGCAAAACTACAAGAAAATCCCAGAAAGCGCGCGGGAAATCTCATACAGTATCATACACACACACCATCCCCATCACACCGCTAAAGCAAAATTCGCCTCAAAATCCCAAAATAAACCCTCTAACTTAGTATGATATTACAGTACCTCAAAAGGAAAACTCACATGTCTCACGGCGGAAGAAACTCTCCCAATCATCCCCCTTCCTCCCCTTATTACTCTTTCGAAGGGGTAGGCTCTCCCTCTATGCTGAAAAGCTCTGGATCCTCCCCTTTCCGCGGCCCGGCCAGGGGGGTAGGTAGCCTCCTATCATGTGCCGGAAGGCTTCGGGGCCCCCTGCCCGGCACTGCTGGCACAACCAGCCATGGTCATGACCTGACCGATTCTTCTGGGCCTTAAAGCAGCTTTTATTTGCTCTCATTTGATGTATCATAGGGGCTTGGCATTTCGGAAAGGCCGTGAAGTTCCAGCGCCCGCTGTAGGGAAGCCAGTATTCATAGTAGGCCGGGTGATAAGTCCAGTTAGGCAGAAAGGCAGGGCTGTATAGCCCTCTAACGCTGAGGGGCACGCACTTAACCTTTCATTGCCACAAAATCGTGGTATGTGGCCTGTCATTTGTTTTTTGTCACACTGCATGTCATCGAGTGATCGCTTATGAGTGGGCATAGGTTGCGAGGATCTATCAAGCCTTGATTGCATTGGGATGAAGTACCTTAAGCGGCAGGAGTCTCCATTGTGTAGCGCATATTCGAAGGATAATAGCTTACGACTTCATCACGGGTGTTCAAACAAAGAGTTTCAGGGTTAAATAGTTGAACGTTAATTTTTATGATACCGTAAAGGAGTAGCCCATACCCATGCACTATTCCAGCCTGAGTGTAACAACGAAACTAAAGTAACAAAATCACAGATGAACGATTACCTCCTACCATAAGGATTAGAGATCTCGTTCACCCTCTTTCTCTCTCGCTCCTCTTCAGCGCTCGGAGTAACATATCTCCCCGACACCTCCCGGGTATAAGCTACGCCCCTCTCGTCGTCCCCTCTGCTAGGTCCCTTGCCCAATATTTTAGTGCGAGCGCCCAAACCCCGCGCATCAGCGGACGAATTAACTCCTTCGGCGTCGCGCCTGAAAAGATATAGGATATCCTTCATACTCAATTTGGCTGCCTTAGCATTTCCGAGGCCGCCATCACCATCTCCGAATGCTGCTTTTGCAAGCTCTCTCTTCTGATCCTGGAGTTGAAGGATACGTTCTTCCACTGAGCCAGCAACGGTAATCTTGTAAACTACTACGTCAGTTTCCTGACCAATACGATGGACTCGATCGATGGCTTGTTCTTCGACAAACTATATCCGGCGATTAGCTTTGAAACATAAATAGGGTTATACGACAAACCGGATTCCAAAACGGCTCTAATATAACCACTCTACAAGCCGCAGTCAAGTTTAATCCTAACGCACCGCACTTCAAGCTGCATAACAAGACCCCGCACCAGTCTCTATCTTCTCTCCCGGCCCGAGGTGCATACTCTCCCTCTCCCCTCAGCCTTCTTAAACTAGCTTCCCTGTCGTCATTTTTCATGCTCCCGTCATACCGAGTGAACGTAATTCCTTTCCTGTGTAGGAAAGGTTCAATAAGATCCAGCATACTAGTGAATTGACTGAAGACGATAGTCTTGTTCTTCAACTTAAGTTCCTTCTTCAGGACAGCCAAAAGATACTTAATCTTCGTGGAAATGGTAAGACTAGGACAATCCTCATCAGATTCCTCCTCAGATGCCTCTTCAGCCTCATCATCGATAAGACCGTGAGCTTTGCGAGCTCTTGGTTTAATATCATCGTCCTCATCTGACGTATCTGTTCCTTCTTCGGCTTGGCTCCCTTCATCGTCGTCTTCGTCTTCTGCATGACCGTCTAGCTCAGGGTTGCCCTCTTCATCATCACTATCGAGGACGATTGGTCTCCCCCTATTCTTCATTTTTTTCGCCTTAATCTTCTCCCCTTTTCTCTTTGCCTTCTTGGCAGACCTTGAGAGGTCATCCAGATCCGCCCGACAATGAGCGCATCTTGCCTCACCCCGTCGTGATTCCTCCTTTGTCAGGTCCGAAAAACAAACATCGCACCTTTTGGCATCGACACTAAGCCCACCAAGCAATCCAGCCAGCTCATCATCCAATACATCATCAACGACCGTGGCCGGCTTGTTTGACTTCTTACGAGGCGTAGCCAAACCAAGCCCAGACTCCTTATCCTTGTGAATTTTTCCCGCCACAAGCTGGGGGTGATTACAAGCTATACTCATTAACTTTGAAACCTATACGGGATCTCAAGGGAACTTACCTTGCCGTAACCTCAGCAATAAAAGTAAAGCACTCGTCATATTGACACCACCCTTGCCACCGACTGCTCCAAACCCGCTCAACATTTTCTCCAAGTTTTCCTCTGTCCTGGTTTCCAGCTTTTCGTAGAATTCCTTCTCCCGTTCGTCAAAGTGAACAGCGACCTTTTCCATTTTTCTCGCGGGAAGCTTCATCCTACTTATACCGCCTTCCGCCTCAAGCTTTTCGCCGTCTTTCCTGAGGACATCTTTGGTTCTCCGAAGCATAATTGCCCCCAAAACTACTTTGAGTCTCTCCAATGCGACACCCTCGCGACCTTGAGTCATCGGCCTAGCAATTTGCTCCTTCCAAACTGCAAGATCATCAAATGGGGCAACTCTCAAGAACTTAATAAGACTCTGAAGCTCCTCGATCTTGTTTTGCAGCGGCGTTCCTGTAAGACACCAACGGTATCTGGCCCTTAGTGCGCAAGCAGCGAGTGAACCTTTGGCAAGCCTGTTTTTGATCGTATGTGCTTCGTCAAGTATAATTCTCCACCAACGTAAACCGAAACATCCGACTTGCTGCCCGTGCCCATCGCCCCCCTCGGTAAAGGAGGAATCCTTATGTTCGGAACGAATAACATCATAGGTCGTGATTACAACATCGTATCGTCGCAGTTGACTTGGATCCTTGGCACGGCTAGGGCCATGATGAACACAAACACGCATTTTATGGGAACCAGTTGTCCTTCTCGCGATTTCTGCCTCCCATTGCTTGATAAGAGCCAATGGAGCAACGACGAGAGTTCCCTTCTCCAGGTCGGAAGGCAATTTCGCAGCTGCTTTTTTCGACTGAGGCGAAAGTACAGAACGAGAGCCAGTAAGCGGGTAATTCGGGTGCGGATGTGAGAGAATAAGCGAAATTGATTGAATTGTTTTCCCAAGACCCATCTATCATCGCCATTAGTTTATACACCTAAGAGCCAGGGGAGCAGCACCCACATCATCCGCAAGAATACCACCTCTAGCCTTCCCCTCTTCCCGACTAAGCAGAAAAGCCAAACCACGGATCTGGTGAGGAAGAAGCGTGACATTCAGGCCTTCAACCACACTCATATCCTCCTCCTCTTCCTCCTCCTCCTCCTCTTCCCCCTCCTCTTCTTCCTCTTCCTCTTCCCCTTCCTCCTGCCCCTCATCTGCCTTTTGCTCCCCCTCGGCTTCTACCTTCGCTCCTGTTCCTTCCTCTAGGGCTGGTTCGCCACCTTCCTCGGTATTCATTTCCTTCATTAGTTTGGTCAATTCCTTGTCTTCGTCGGCAATGATCTTCTTAGTCTTCTTTCTTCGGCTTCTTCTAGTCGCAGGGAAATCGTTAATCCCCTCTAAAAGCTCCTTGATACTCTCGGTGGTTCTCTCATGGTCGACATAAGTCCCACCATAATATGTTCCATCTGCGCCCGGGATGGCACCCCCTCCAGGTATAGAAAATGTAGGCGGGAAGCGTCTATTCTGCTTAGTAAGGTCAATCACATTCTGTGTACTTTGATTGATAGAAGTAAATCCAGAACTCGAAGGGCCTCCCCGATAGGAAGAATGAAAGCTGGGGGCACCTTGAGGACGAGGAATGACGACAGGGAGTTGGTCATCGGTAGCCGTAAGATCAATTGCATTGGTCGGGTTTGTCGGTTTGCGAGGTCTCCAGGCATCTTTAGGCCCACCAAGAGGCAAAGGTTGCATAAACTCATCTCTTCTGGCAATCACGGCAGGGACATGTCGGCGAGCTGTTGCCGAAAAGGTCAGCCAAGGATCTCTGATCCACGCGCCCTGTTGTAGGCAAACAGCACAAGAAACAAGAGAACCCCTTAGTTTTGCAGAAGGAAACCCAAATACTTACGTTCTTCTGCATTGCCATGCCCATCGTTCTTAGTATAGTCTGACCCCGAATAGTCTAGCCTTCGATTTACCGCAGTACCGGCCTGAATCCCTGAGATCGGTGCAATGGTTGACTTCATAGGAGTCGTTGAGCCAAACTTCGGAGGCTCATGAGGACGACTATCGACAGCAACAAATCCCGGTGGGGTACCTTTATCCAAAGTATTCCGGGGTCCGTAGGGACCAGAAATCGAGGAGGAAGAGGACGTTGAAGTAGCTTGAGCCTTATGTGGAGGTGGTGAACTCATTGTGTATGCGGGAGTGTTATAGTTAAAGGGATGAAGAGGGCTCGTTAGACGCGAAGATGAAGGTCAACAAATCCGTTCTTGTGCTGGAGGCCTGAGATGTAAATGTAAAAACCATCCACACAAACTTGGATAAAGATATGTGGGTGGAAGGGATGAGATGGTATGATATGAATCACAGATAGCGCCCGCTCTCTCGGAAAGGCGGGCAGACCCTAGCTGTCAAATATTTTCGTGTGTTGTGTTTGCAGATCGAACGTGTCAGCCAGGTTGGCTGGGCAACCAGAAGAGAGCGCCATAATAATAGCAGATGGGACTGGCTCCTGTGGCTATCATATCATACTTGGAGAAATTTTCCAAACCCCACACCTTGGTTCCATACCTTGCTCTCATTGAATAATACGAGCACGCATGATGCAAACGCAGTCTGTACGAGTACCAACCGAGATTTAGCGAAAAGGAAATATAGGTTTCAAGTATCATAACTTGCAAAATAATCCCTGCACGAAAGAAACCCCCCTAGCACCGCACTCGCGTCGTGTCTACTTAAATAAGCAACAGAGCTAAATTGTAAGAGGATGGGCTAGCAGGTTAACAAAATAATGAATATCAGTTAATGGGCCCAACGGGTTCAATTTGCTCATCCCATGCCGCCTCAGGTAAACACTCCTCCTCGAGATGTTTTGTCTCCGAATACGGAGACTAGGAGCCTGACAAAGATGGTGGAACACGAGTGCTTCACCATCTCCGCCGGGCCTCTGCCTCAGCCCTCATATGTTTAGTTTGACAGGTTAACAGAATGCGAATACCAGTTAATGAGACCCAGCACACTTGGGACACTCGGACCTGACCAACTGGGGAAAACACTAATCCTTTCTGGGGGGTTTGCCTCTGAAAACGGAGAGTAGGCACTTGGCGGAGATAGTGGATAACACGAGTTTCTACGGTATTACGATGCTGGTATGAATCTGTATGATCTGTATGATGAAGGGTGGCCAAAGTAAATAGTCTACTTGAGTGCAGATGACGACGCTCAAGCCCCGGCTTCGTCTTTACCTCCAAACCTCGATAAGGAGCGGTGGTTGATCTCCGACCGAAAATAAGAGAGAACTCGGAACGGGGCTCTATTGTGTGAAGATACCTGTATCTGCTAACAGTGCGGTTACATTACCGTGGAAGACTGGGAGAGGGGGCTCTGCAAGAGTCTACGAGGAATTTTGTCCCCTCAAGGGGGAAATGATGGCTTTTGAGGGCGGGTATTTATGTAGAATCACTGCCCCCTATGAACTTCGAGGATACGAAATAGAACTCGTACTGAAGGAGCCTCATCCCTTAGGCGAACGACGGGTAAACGATATGGTCCAAAGCTCTTGGAATAACTTAATCCAAGCACCTCACTTCAATCGCCAGCTTGCGCACTAATATTGATTCTTACACATCCTCAGACTTCGATCGACACTGGTCCAGCCTCTATAGTTTGAAGAATGAATCTCAGCGCACAGGCTCTAATGTCATACCAGGTATCACCACAGTCGGGAGTTTGTGCAGTTGAGCAAACAAACACTCGTACCGATAACTTAACAGGACAATCAATCATCACAAGCTCCCATGAAAGCGCCGCCAATCACAGATTGAGCTAATGGAAAATGCAACGCACTGATCCAGGTAATTTGACACGTTAAAAAATGAAACATAGTGATGCGGAACCTGTCAGACTTCCATCGAGGCCCACCCTCATCGCTTACTCTGAGGAGCAAACAGCAATTTGGGTCGAGATCATACCACCACCGCCGAAGCGGAGGAAAAAAGGCTTCACTCTTGGGTCTCGAGGAGATAGTCGTCATCCCCCAGGTTGGAGAATCTGTGGCTCTGGTTAGAGTTTCAGATAAGACGAATTACTATAGAAATGATCCTATGAAGTAAAATCGCATGGTGAGAGAAGAGGGGAGCGGGGGGAAGAGGCTTTTTATACAGCTCTTGTGAGAACGCCAAGACTGTTCGTGTCGGCCAATATTGGAAAATTTGCAGTCACGTTTTAATTTTAATTTTTACCAAGGTTAGGGTTACTTGAGGTGTGGGCGAGCATGCTACCTCTGAGGTCAGAAACCTAATCACAGCTCCTTATCGTACGGTAGTTGGCCTCGCCACAACACTTGCTGGTTGTCAGGCTTTAGATATCATACATGGATCAATTATTTTCAAATTTGTGGGCGGGGCGGAATTTTCATCAATGACAGTTTTGAATGAAAGTCACCTGTCCAGGATCACCCGCCTTCATTGAATCTCGGTACTCGAGTACAAGTTACTCGTACTAATACAGTTTAAAATGAATGCTGGGTCTTGATGTTACTTAGAGATCCCAGCGAATCACTCTCTTTGCTCAGTGTTTTGTACAGAAACCTATTGTTCGTCCAATCATCCCCCACCAAACGTACGTGCGCAAGAAATCTTTAAACGCAATAATCATCGTTGCTATTTCCACGATACTACCTTGCTCGTCCCGGTGCACTGTTCCTGAATTACGCCACTCTACGCGTATTATTCCTCCCTTATAATACACTCCTGAACTTTTGAGCTTCTTCTGAATTTGCCCCTCCCCCTCTTCTACCACCCAACCACCACCACCCCCCCGGACCCCTGTCAACCAACTGTCTCGAAGATTTCCAGAGCTCCAGTAGCTAGCGCCTCCAGCCTATAGCTCGGATATTCGGATTGAGAAAGCTCTCTCAATCCAACCACGCTTCTCTCGCTCTTCACCTCGCCCCATAGTGGTAGGTGAATTGAGCGACAGGAGAGCCCTTTCTCACCAGCATATGAGTAGTCATCTTTGGCGCTACTATCTCGAGAATGACGTTGGAAAGTTTCAACGTCTTCTGGCCGGCTCTGCTTCGAGCTCGTATCCCCGTGGCGCCGGAGGATCTTCAGCAGGAGGATTGACGACAAACTCTCCCGCCTCATCAAAACAGTACGAATATACTAACAACGGAAAACCGAGACCGGGATCCCCGTCAACGAATATCGTTCTTACAAAACAATCACTGAAAGAATTGGATACTTTTGGGAGGACTATCTTGCACCTGGCTTGCAGCGCCCCCGACGGCGGTGGCCTCCCCTTTGTGGAGGCCTTACTGTCACATTCATTCACCGACCCGTGCGTACAGGACTTGGAATCAGGATGGACTGCGTTACACCGCGCACTTTATCACGGGAATATATCTGCTGCCAGAGCCATTCTTTCGAATAGCTTATCCTCTGTGAAAATTAAGGATCATGAAGGCGACAGTCCGTTTGAAGTGTTTGAGGCTTCAGTTCATGGAATCGAAAAGTTATTTTCACCGAAAAACAAAAATAATTCTTATTCAGGAGATATAGAAGACGAAGACATATTCCCACCGGGCCGGAAAAGGTTGGAGGCTTCTCATTCCGGCGATGATGGTGGCGACGAAGTTTTTGCGTTCGGATCCAACAAGAATTTAACCTTGGGCTTTCCGGATGGAGATGACCGTTCACACCCTGAGCGAGTGCCAATCCAAAGAAGCGAGAAGCAACTTTTGCAGATGGTTGAGGACAAATTCCGCAATGCCGACAGGGATGCCAAAGAACTGCTCGACTCCACAACATTGTTTACCCCGTTACGTATTACGGATGTTCAATTATCTAAGCTTCATACCGCTGTTTTGACCGGTGACCCGAGTGGTAACCTTTATGTCTGCGGATTTGGTCGAGGAGGACGCTTGGGATTTGGAGACGAACAAACCCAGTTCACACTCCGTCCATTGACATCGCCGCTTTTGCCAAAGAGGAGAGTTACAAGAGTAGCTTTGGGGCTCGATCATACCGTCGTTATTTTCGACGAAGGTGACGTTTGGACGTGGGGATCCAATGCCTGGGGACAGCTTGGGTACGCCATTCAACCGAGGGTTCCGCAGGACGAACCTATCCAGACCACTCCACGACAAGTTTCCGGGCCCCTGAAACGGGAGAGGGTGGTTGGCTGCGCAGCATCGAGAATTCACACAGCTCTAGTTACCGATAATTCTCTATTCACATTTGGCAAGAACGATGGCCAACTGGGGATTCTTGACTCCTCGGATGCAAGGACGCTGGCATCACAGATAACACCTCGCAAAGTAGCTGCTACGTTTTTGACCACGTCATCCGAAATACGCGATGTTGCTGCTATCGATAAAGCTACGGCAGTGCTTCTTAGTAATGAAGAGGTCTGGATTTTGGCCAACTTCGGATATTATAAATTGAAACTTCCTTTCCAAAGAGGATTAGATTGGATTCCCGCACCCTATTTTCAGATGCCCGGCAGGGGCTATTTCCGAAGCAAGATTATCGGTGGGGGTGATACACTATGTGTGCTCAGTCTTTCGGGTGATGTTTTCACCCTCGATGCTGAGTCGTTAATGAAAGAGAGCGCTGAAAAGGGTCCAAGAGCCGGTAGGATCACAACAGCAAGAGTTTGGAGTTTGAAGAAGGAACACATGGCTGCTCGAGATGTAGATGTTGGTCATGATGGATCTATCATTTTGTGCACAGAGAATGGAAGCGTTTGGAGAAGGGTCAAGCGAGTGAAGAGGAAGGAAAACCGTGCCCCTGGAATTGAGGGTAGCCGGTACAAATTCGAACGGGTGCCTGGGTTGACCAAGATTGTTGTTGTTAGAAGCAACAATTTCGGAGCATATGCGGCCATCAGAAGAGATCCCAATATCATGAAGACCGGATTGTTCGTTGACGATCATATGCTCTGGAAAGATCTTGAACCTCTCCTACCTTTCACTGGTGCATTCAACAATCATAAGCAGCCGGGCGGCGACAGGAGCAGGATCAAGATCCTCAGACCTCCACGGGCACCGGAGGGATATATTAACGCTGTCAAATGGCTCATGAGTTCTTCTTTTAAAGCAGAACTTCGCGAGTACCTTTCTTATCTAGAATCACCCGAATTAGAGGACTGTGATGTCTTGGTGTCAACTTTAGATTGCCCTGATATTGACATCCCAGCTCATAAAGTCTTCCTCGTCGCAAGATCGCCAGTACTAAGAAGCCTCTTTGTTGAGAGGTCCCGGAGTATTGGCGCCGTCAGCGAGTTCATCCCGTCGACCACCCCCGGGGAGAAAGCGCGATTAGTATTCAAGGACGTCAAATTACAGACACTTTTGATTCTTTTGTACTACGTCTACACTGATTCCCTTGTTGATATTTGGAACCAAAACAACATTCACTATTCCAGAAGGCAACATTATAGAGCTATCCGGTCTGAGCTTTCATCGATTTCCTCCCAAATCGGTCTCGATCACCTTGCGAAAGCCTTAGAAGTAGCGCCTCACCCTTCCTACTCGATGAATAGAGATTTTTCAGATGCCCTATCAGGTCCTTCGCGCTCGGAATTCAACGAATCGGCAGATATGATGATCGAGCTTGCTGGTGGGGAAAGTATGTTGGTCCATTCAGTCATCATGAAGGCTCGCTGTCCGTTTTTCAAAGCCTTATACGGCAGCGGCGGGCGATGGCTTATGGAGAGGCGCGAGCGGGGCATCGTCAAGGTTGATATGAAGCATATATCGAAACCCGTCATGGACATGGTGGTCCATTGGCTGTACTCGGACTGGGGTGTCGAAGGCTTTGATGGCGTCAAGGCTGGGATGGAAAGTGGAAAGGTTGAAGAATTCATAGACCTTGTCTTGGATGTAATGAGTGTTGCGAATGAGTTGATGCTGGGTAGGCTGTGCCAAGTGTGTCAAAAGATTCTAGGACGTTACAGTGAGTGGTTCCACGGCCATCCAACTTATCCATGACTTGGCTCTAATTTCGGCGTGGCGATAGCCAACACGAGGAACGCTGCATATATGTTGATGGCCCTGGCCGGCTGTTCGGAGAATGGTTTTAAAGATATGTGCATGCAGTACATCTGCTTAAATATGGAGACTATGCTTGAAAATCAGTAAGTGATTGTATTTTATATTTTATACCTTGTCTAAATTTTCCTAGCCTCCTCGACGAATTAGATACCGATCTTATGATGGACCTGGGTGGGGTCGTGAAGTCCGTTCAGCAGCGACTTTTCCCACACACCCGAACCGGAGTTCAAGAAAAGCTACTCCGAGAGATATATCCTGATATGCTCGAGGTAGTGGCTAAGGAAAAGGAAGCCCTGATTGCGTCCTATTCACTGGAAGAGAGTGACACTGCTCCTCTCTCCACTTCACTCAAAAATAGCCGGGTAGGAAGCTGTACTGAGACCCTGACACCTTTCGGATCTCCTCATGCTCAAAAGGCAAAAGGCAAAGCAAGCAAGGAGTCCATTGGAATGGTGGCTAGCCCCGTTATTGAGCTACATGCGGGTGGTGAAATGATCTTCAATATGGATGGAGAAGGCTCGGGACTTAGCTTTGCTCCCGAGGCACCCAATACTGAGGAGGCGGGGCTTCGGCATGCATGGGCTTCTCCGGGGACTCTGTCCAAAGTTGCCCCAACAGGATGCGATCCTAGCCCAAACTCTAGTATCCCGGGAACATCAAGCGGTTGGCCGGATGTAAAGGGCAAAGGCACTGATACCCCTTCACCCAATCCAGACTTACAATTTCTAGCTAGTGATTCACCTCGTTCGCGTGACTTACCCACTCAGACCAAAACCCCAACCACACCATCGAAACCATGGGGAGCTTCTACGGTTTTACTAGGAGATAGGAAGCTGGATATGAAGGAAATAATGAAGCAAGCATCTTCATCCAGGAAATCTAATTTGTCGATCGGTCTGTCTTCTGAAGAAAAGCTCGCTCCCACCAAGTTATCACAGAGGGAGCGAAAGCGACAGGCAGCGCTTGCCGTAGCTGCCTCTTCGGAATCAACCATTCCTACCCAGATCCAAAAACCGAGCGCAAGCTCTGCAAAGCCCGCATGGGTAACCGCGAATACCGGTGCGCGGGTCAGTCTTAAAGAGGTTTTAGCCAACGAGGTCTCAACACCTGCACCACCTAACACGTTGATAGCAAAGGCGCCAATACAGAGGACCGGAGACGGTGGAGGGCGGACTACGAACCGGGCGGTTTCGACACCAACCCCATCGGCAGTTCTACCTACCATACCAACGACCCAGACCACGCGCTCTCAGCCGCCAGTCCCCACATCCCGTCCACTACCAAAGACAGCAACCTCTACCGTTCCTTCGCAGTCCGCGACGCTTCGAAGATCGGTGTCCATGGCACCCGTGGAACCAGTACTCAAACCCTCGCTTGCAGACATCATTTCCCAGGAAGAGGTCTATAAGGGAATTCTCCGCGACCACGCTGCGAAGCGAAGCTTGCAGGAAATCCAAGAAGAGCAAGAATTTATGAGATGGTGGGATGCAGAATGCGAGCGGGTGAGACTTGGGACAGCGGTAGCTGCGGAGAAGCCGGCACGGCACGAGGGTGATAAGTCCCAAGGCAGAGGTAGGGGTGGAGGCGGGGGTGACCGGAGGAATAGCCGAGGGGGGGTAAGTGAAGGTGGTATTACAAGTGAAGGTACGAGCGGTGGCCATACTGGCGGTGATGGGAGGGGTAAAGGGCGCAGGGGGCGAGGCGGAATTAGGACTGGGGGCGGAGGTCCCGCAAAAGGAACAAAGGCTAGAGGCCCGAATGAATAAATGGATTCCTAGTATATAGTTAGCGGGTTCGCGCTCGGGTAGGCTGTGGCATGTATTCGAAGGCGTTAAGTGTAATAAATGGTGGCGCTTGCACGATATGGTAGAACATGACCGTGAATAGACTAATTGTTTCACTTGGATGGTATGTAGATGTCACCGCAAATCACTCGACCCTAACCCTCCACTCCCGGGAAAGAAAAAAAACACCGCAACCTTGAATTAGACGGAGAGGGAGATGATAAACCACTGCCTACCACGGCATATGCCAAGATATTTGCTCCGATAAATCCCGCCGGATCTCCGGGGAGATCCGGAAGATGATTATGTAGGCGTCCGAGAGCTCAAGTGCCTGATGTGATGTTCCTATGTAAGGTTCGGTATTCGGGTACTTCTGTCTCGATATATCCCATACCTTATTCTCTGATGAAAAACATCGGACTGCATTAAGCAGTTCGAGTATGCGAGCTTCCGCGCGAATTGGGCCATAGCTCGCCGGGAATTCATATGAAGTTCGCATATCAGGGTCAGAATCAAGGAGAAATGATGTTTCCCAAAGGAGGGTAACGGCACACTACCCCCCCTACACTAGCCTAATCTACTGGACCTGTTTATTGATTGGGTTGGTGTGGGGTCCCCTGTTCTGCTTCCCACCCCACCTCGGTGAGAATTCCTTTTTCTTGTTTTTACAAAGCATTGAAAAGGTCTGCCCCACCCCCGACCTCTACCTCCATCATCGGCTTTGTGAACAATCCTCGAAGGATCAAACCACTGTACATCTACGCTAGGATGGTATTGCCAGATACTTTCTCCGGTTTGTGTGTTCCCTTGTCCCGGGTGCACTGCTAACGAGTTTGGGCAAAGAATCTGTACGCATTGCTGTGATTGGCGGGACTGGAATTTCGGCTTTGGAAGCTGAAGGATTTACTGTACTGTAATTCCAGTTTCTTCTCTAAATTCACCCTAGCCAAAGCTAACACCGCCTGAGGCCGTCGCAAGCCTCAATGTTCAAACACCCTACGGTGCCCCCAGCAGCCCCCTCACAATCCTCAAAACGCCGCACAACACCCCCATAGCATTCCTCTCCCGCCATGGCCTCCATCACGAACTTACCCCGACGGAGGTTCCCAACCGTGCCAACATCGCGGCTCTCCGGTCCATTGGCGTTCGCTCCATCATCGCGTTCTCCGCTGTCGGTAGCCTGCAGGAACACATCCGTCCTCGGGACTTTGTCATCCCCTCGCAGATCATTGACAGGACAAAGGGGATTAGGGCGAGCACTTTTTTTGAGGGCGGTTTAGTAGGGCACGTGAGCTTTGCAGATCCCTTTGATACGGGGCTAGCTAAGGCCGTATTTGACATCGGGAGTGACGGGGTGCTGAATGGGGAGGGGGTGAAGATGCATAAGGATGGGTTGTTGATCTGTATGGGTATTGTTCCTTTGGAAGCGGTGGGATGGAACGGCGGGATTCTGACAGCTGAGGGGAGATGATTAGAGGGTCCACAATTCAGCACCCGTGCGGAAAGTAACCTGTATAGGTCTTGGGGTGGGGATGTCATCAATATGTCAGCCCTCCCCGAAGCAAAGCTTGCCAGGGAAGCTGAAATCGCGTATGTTATGGTTTGCATGTCTACCGATTATGACTGTTGGAGTATTCCACCCTCTATCTACCCTCCACATCCTATGCTAATGGTATCCTGATAAGGAACCGGGGAAGCCGGAGTAACTGTCGAAACAGTTATGGGTAACATGCACGCAAACAGCGCTAACGCGAAGCACCTCGCTGCAGCGATACTCAAGGAATTGGCAAAGGAGGAGCACCAGGATCTTGTAAACGCAAAGCACTTGGAGGGATCATCGAAGTGGGCGTGCTGTACCGCGCCGGCAGCGAGAAGCGCAGAGGCAATAAAGAAGCTGGAGTTCATCCTGCCGGGGCACTTTAGTTAGAGAGTCCTCCCAGAGACTTGGGTGGGATGCCGTAAAGGTTAGAGCATAGATACGAGATACCTAGGAGGAAGGAAAGAGTGAGGGTATTCCGAAGAGGGATGTATATCGAGACTAGACATCCTTATTAAGAAAATCACGGATACCACTTAGGTCTTCCTATATACCCTTTTTCTCCCGTTAAGCATGTTTTCCGTTCTCAGAGTAGTATCAACTTTTATCCAACCCTCAAGAACCTTGAAGTAATCAAATCTATTAACTCTATCTTCTCTAGATACACTGGCACACTTTAATCACCACTTATGATAAGCAACCTCATTTTACCCAGTTCACAAATAAGGAGCGCATAATCCCCAGACATAAATAAACTATTGATACCTGAGAAGGTAGAAAGGAGTTGTGGGGGGGCGAAAAATAATTGAGAAAAGAAATGTTAATAAGATTCGGAGATATGATAGTTGGAAAAATAAAAAAGTGGAATCCTTCTGGCAACTCTACTACCGGAGAAACTTAGCCCCCCCGACTGATAGTCCTGGGAATTTCTCAAGCTAACTAGTGCGTGATAGAAGATAGTTGCTAGCCTCCTCTATTATCGTACTTGGGTCCCCTCTCCAACTCCAACTTCTAGCATGCGACGGTCCATGTTATCCCGTAACAGAACCTCCTTTACTTCCCACCCGATCCACGGATCTGCCTGCTCCTGTACCGTTTGGGCAATCTCGAAACCCCACTCCTCAACAACCTCCCCATCATGCCACGCCGCAATCCCCCACTCACCCCGGCAAAAAGTGAAATCCTCCACCTGCTTCCGCACCCCCACCCATGGGACACCAAACCTATCAAAGACCTCGGGATGGCAGCAAACCGCGGGATCCTCATCCTCAGCCCAACGCTCAAACTCCTCAGCAGTAGTCTCCACAGCGGCCGTGACGAAGCGAACAACAAGGTTGATCCATTGCACCGCCCGCTCCGCACCGATGCTCGCATCCGCCTGCCTAAACTCCACGGTGCCATACCTCTTCAGTGAGTTGAAGTTGTATTTGAAAAACTTGTGCGGGCTTATCAGGTTGATCAGTTCCTGGAAGGTGTCAGCATCCTCCAGCTTCCGCATTATGGAGGACTTCGCGAAATGCTTGACGTTGTCATTGTGCCTGTTGGAATGTATGCACCAATTCCCCGCCGGGCCGCGGTGCAGCGGGTGGTAGTGATCCAGGGTAGACTCGAAGACTATCACCGCCTTCGCGATCGATTTGGCGGCGCTGAGGTCCCAGCCGCACCCCCGGCCAACGTGCACGTGCAGACCCGTGGTGCTGTTGAAGCGGCAGTCGAATTGCCCGGTCAGGTGCTCGAGCACGGTTGGTATGACCCACTCCCAGCTTCTGAACCTCATGATGGGTGTGCATATCTCGACCGCCTCGCACGGGATCTTTTTCCCCGTGGCCTGGTCTTGGAGGAAGGGATCGCAGCTCTTCTCTTCCATTAGTTGGAATTTGGTTTGGTCTGGTTGGTGGTTTGGTCGTTGGGGGAAGATGTCGGTTTGGATGCTTATGCCGCCTGAGTGGAAGAAGTTTTGCATGCTGGCGTGGATGGCCTCGAAGATGGAGGACTTGAGCGGGAGGCGGTAGGAGGGCGGGGTCTTTGCTATGAGGAATTCGAGTTCCATGCCTATTGTTATTATTGAGGAGGTGTTGTCGGTTTGATGTGCGTTGGCTGTTTGGTATATTTCTGAGCGGGAGGAGGGGGACGCTGAGTTGGGATTAGTTGTGGTGCTGCTGGAGGTTTGGGCCCCCCAGAGGTTGGGTTCCATTTTTTGTTCAAACATGGCCAAACTGGCTGGTTCTGGGTCTGCCAGTTGGATTTATGTTAGCTATTGATTTATTCCAGGTTCTTTACGGGGATACCAGGACATCTTCCGGAAGTGAAAGTCTATAGAATATCCGGATCTCAGTACTGTATCGCCCCTCTAGGCCTATCGAAACCTGAGATACCATTAACACTGGGAATAAGACGACCTCTCGCCAATGACGGAATGCAAAAGCAATCACAGACAACAAGCATCTAATGGAGACATAGACCACGTACCCACTATGGGAAAAGCTAAAACCTCTCCTAAGAACCAGCAAAACCAGCGAGAAAACAATCTCCAGATCAGAAATCGAAAACCTCCTCGAACCAACAACAGCTCCCAAAGTATAGGAAGAGCCCGAGCACCAGTATCAACCAGAAGCAACGATAAAGCGCTAGCTGCGATTAACACTACAAGACAAAGGAAGGCAAACCCACTATGACCTTCCTTCCTCAACCAGTTTTACCACCAGGCCAGCCCCACAGCCCCTGATGCTGACCTAATTTCTGAAGCCAGAGTTCTGCGACCTCGCCGCAGTGCGAGAAAGAAAAAAGGAGGCCGAAGTTATCACAAGGGCCAAGGTGTAGTGAAACAAGAGGGGGTGATCAATCTATTCTTCTGGTAGAACCTAGAAGGTCATAACCGCGTTCCGTGGGGTTCCAAGGGACATCCCAATGAGTGTGCGCGCTCAATCTCTCTCTTGCTTGACCTATATACTCCTGTGGAAGGATGGTAATCTTTAGGGTACACCCCATGGACCGGGCGGTGGGGGTGGGCTCCTGTCGTGGGGGGTATGTCTACGATCATGGGCTATCACTCGGTGTCGGTCTTAGGGCTAGAGAGGCAGGTGGGGGGGCAGACGATAGGCATCACCGGTCCTTCGTTAGCGACACAGCGTGGTGCCCCGCCTTGGGTATTCCTCTTTAGTTCCGAGCTCCTCGGAAGCATTCTAGGTTTGTCCTTGTTTCTATTAGCAGGGGATCTAATCCTTCGAGGGTAGGCATCCCCGAGAGTTAAAGAAAGAAAGAAATTTTCAGAGCAACCCTAACCCTATAAACTTTCTATTTCCCGACAGGGCTGGTGTTGGGTTGTGACTGGCTGAATGGTCTCAAGCTTGGGGGTTGAGCTCAATAGCGATGACTCCAATATAGCAATAAAGATACAGGCGCCATTCAGCAATGGCTTTGCCGATGCTGTGGTACCAGGAGGGGACTAACCATTGATTTTCTCTGACCTGGGGGTCTTTCCCAGGACAAGATTTTTGAACAGCCTTGCCATTGGAGTTGGGCTACTGAGCGCAATTGACTGGGGGTTGGCTATATACAAAACCACCGCTGATTCCCATTGTTGCTCGAACCAAGCTCAATCGCATCCTCAGTATGATACTCCCAAATGAATAGAATCCATGGGACACTCCGCAATCCTGGGGAGGTATATAAACCCACCCTCGGGGCACTCTCCCCTTCTTCCCCCATCAGATTTCTCGGTCTCTAGCATCCGCTACGCGAACAATACCTGGCTATTATCCCGTCTCTACCGCTCGAGTACAGCTACCACGTCTCAACAACTTTTTTTTCGCAATTTACTCAAACAGAATTCAAGAAATACCCTCCTTCCATTCCACGCTACCTTACATTCATCTAATCGCCCCTCTACAACATGTCTGAAACCGGAGTTACCAAAAGAGAACCCCCGGAGGAATCCTCCACTCTGGCGCTGGCCGCCAAGAGACTGAAAAAACAATGTGCCCACAAGAATGGGCAAATCAAGTTCCTTAAACACCTCAATAGGGATCTCAGGGCGACCGACCTGTGGCGCGTGCAGAAGATGGAGAGGCAAGCGTTCGAAATCTGGAAACTCAAGTTGCTTTTGAGCGAGGCCGGTTATGACTCTAAAAACCTCCCGCAGCCCAAGATAAGGGTTCCCGGAAAGGCCGAGGGCTCGGCCCCTGCTGGCACAGTCAAAACTCCCGCCCCCAGAAGTAGAAGCACTTCCCCTAACCCCTCCTCTCTATTCAAGTATAGTAACCCGGCTCCTAAGAGGAAACGCGCTGAGTCGTTTAGCGAGGATGATGAATTTAACCCTCACCCGAAGAGGAGGGCTCTTTCGTTGACATCATTTCTGGAGTCTAATATCTACGCTTGCGAGGAGACGTATACCCAATATTTGGTCGATCATCAACTTGGGTATGCTCAGGAGATGGATGTGGACGAATACGAAGAAGAAGATGACGATGAGGAGGAGGAATCAGAAGAGAAGCCTGAGAACCCCGCTTCGCGCTTTAAGGAATATTTGACTGCGAATAATCTTCCGGAGGAACGCCAACTTGAGACAGCCAGAGATATAGAGATACAAGAACGGAAAGAGCAAGCACAACCCGTGAGCAATGAATATCAGAGGTATCAAGAAGAATTGGACATCGCCATAATGAGGTCTCTGGAGGACATGCGAGAGAAGGGAAAAGATGAAGGCGGAATAGGTGAAAAAGAAGCGGAAGAAGCACCAACTCGGGGTGAAGATGAAGTGGAGGACCCCTGCGCTGAGGAAGCGTCAGCTGAACCTGGAGACGAGGAGGAGGGGGAGGAGGAGGAGGAGGAGGAAGGGGAGGAAGGGGAAGCCGAACATGAGGATGAAGAAAAGGAGACAAGCGGTGAGGAGGAGGAAGGGGAAGCCTCATTCGAATCTGGAGACGAAGAGGAGGAAGCCAGCGATGAGGACGAAGAGAAAGAGGAAGCGCTAGCTGAACCTGAAGATGAGGAGAAGGAGACCGGTGACGAGGACGAGGGCGAGGACGAGGGGGAAGAGGAAGCGCTAGCCGAACCTGAAGATGGGGAGGAGACCTGCGATGAGGACGAGGGGGAAGAGGAAGGCGCCAGTGGAGGAGAGAAACCATCAGCCGATCACGAAAATAGAGAGGATTCCAGTGATGAGGAGGGAGAGGAGGAAGCAACATCAGATAAATCCTCCGAACCCATGGATGAGGATGGGGCCGAAGGGGAAGTGTTAGTATCTGAGCCCTCCGAGACCGGCGATAACAGTGGAGGAGAAGAAAATGAAGTTCAAACATCTACACCCGCCGCATCCATGACTGAGGATGAACGCAAGGCAGAAGCCCGGATGTCTAAGCAATCCGAACACGACCCTGAGGAAGAGGAGAATGCCCAAGCCGCCAGCTTATCCTCTGACGATGAATTTCCCGATCTCCAATATGCACTTGAGCTATCTATGCAGCGACCCTCCGACAGCGACGAGGAAGAACAACCACCAATATCCCAATCTGCCGGGTGCAGAACCATATTACCCCCAAGTCTTGTCGGAAGCGAGAAGGAAAAAAAGGAAAAAGGAGTGCCGGTACCCAAACCAACCCAGTACTTCAGCAAGGGCGGGGAGGAGGCTGGAATTTCTAAGGAGGAATATTCCGAACTCGAGCGGGCAATTGCCATGTCTCTGGAGAGTCTTCGGGGAAAAGGGTGGAGGAAAGAAGCGAGAAAACCAACATTTCGGGCCCGCGAGCATCTGTCCGAGGATTACGATAGGGAGGAGTCGCCAGTCCCTGAGCCCTTCGAATACCACTCCGACAGTGAGGAGGGTGCTGAAGCTGAGGATTTGGATCTATAAGGGCGGGGAAGTGTATTCTGTACTGTATTACCCCTATGAGCAGGTTCTCTGGGGAGTCATTTTCATGTACTTAGGAGCACATTGTCGAGCTAGGATTGTAATCCGGGAGGGAAAAAAACTGTGGAGAGTAGTGGATCTGTATCTCGGTGGTGCTGTAGGTAGTAACGGGTAATGCGATTGGCGGATGGAAGGGGAGATGTGGAGGTTGGGCAGTATACAGTAGCTCAGACGGAGGTGATCTCCCTGCAAGTTTTATGAAATTCAATTTGTGTCAAATAAATAACTAAATAAAAAAATTAAAAAAAAACCCAATGTTAATTAATTAATACGATCATGAGTGAATCTAAGAACGATAGATATTTCTCTAAGGATTCACGGTTTGCTGATTATGGTGTGGACGAAAACAGGACCGAAATTTCCTATCAAAGTGCAGATATAATTGGGGGGGGGGGAAGGGTGAATCACCCTCACCGCTCGCTTTTCCGCGACAGGTGTATAAAAGACCGACCGTGCTAGAGGGAATTTTCTTCAATCCCTAAAAAAACGAAAATGTGGGCGAGACTCCGCGAGAGGGTGTTTATCCGTAGTGTTTGGATACCCCCTCCGCTACGGAGGATGCTATATATGCATTCAGAACACTCAAAACCTTTGTATTACCCCCGCGGCTATCTTGAAGTTAAGTGGTAACAATACGCATATTTCTTAACCCACATGCGTACCACATCCATCGGGGGGCCTCGCCGGACCTACGCATCACATTTGGAGTCTCGCTTGGGCTAACTAACCGCCATCCCTCCGGCCGTTCCCGCCCCCTTGTCTTTTCTTTGTTGGTGTTTGGTATTTTCGTTCCTTTTCTTTGTTGTCCCCTCCGACGGGTGAGCTTGAGGTTCGCTCGGGTCGGCTCATGTGCATAAATAGTTGATCTATTTCCCTTGTCTTTGTTTGCTGCTTGTATGTTAATACCAAATCCCCTACCACCTTCTGCTCATATTTTCGCGCCCTGCCGATCCAGAATCACAAAGTCAGACAGCAGGTGGAAGCAGCTAGGCGAGTGAGAATACATGATTATGCTACTCTGCTCCACCAAAGCACTGCATAGCCTACAGCGGCAACGCGACGATCGCTCTGATCCCGCAGGCTTAATACCAAGGGGGTTATCGCTAATAGTTTGCTCGTATACCTACGGATATCAGGTATCTTGATACTTTTAACGCCAATATTCACTGGGGGTGCGGATCTCGGAGTCCGGATCGGATACCTTTGAAATTCCCGAGAAAAAGTCAAATTCTTTAAAAGTTGGCCTATTTAGGAGTGGTGGTGGGGGGGGGGGCAGTCAGGAGTAAGTGCAGTTCCTTCGAGCAAAGTGTGTTATAGTAGCTGATTGGGCTTGGAGGTGGGTGACCGGCCTGCTGTTTCGACGAGCACAATAAGGTGGTCGGCTCATCTCTGCGATATCTGGGATACGGATTACCGGCTAAGAAATGAAAGTATATACTATAGATAAAAACATGCTTTCACGGATGAAAGGGTATAAGAAAAAATTGCGAAACCGGACTCGGAGAGGGAATTCTAACGCTCTAATATAAGCTCTTGTTAGCGTATCTCCTATGGTACAGTAGTTTGCCACGAGCGTCGAACAGAATTTTTTTTTTTGGTGGGGGGGCGCGCTTTTAGACTTTTTGGTTTGCGAGAGAGAGCTTAGCCAAGTCTCGACTGAGAAAGGCAATAATATTTGCACGGGAGCCAACAATCCCCATGGACGAAAGGTACTGAATCAGCTATTATCCATTCAAGCACAAGCCGAACGACTCTACTAGCCATGGGACTACACTTGTCATCTTAGACAATTATCCACCCTCCTCCTAAACAGCATATCCCATACACTCCAGGTTCTACCTAATACTTCAATGGAGGAACTACTACCAAACTCCAACCAAACAACTCTACCTCACCTCACATTGGAAAAATATGCTCGAACAGTAGCGTACCAGTAACCACGGTAAATTGATTTAAAAGAAACAAATGCGCCTACCCATATGGAGAAGATGGAAGGAGTAGTCATGACAAAAGGAAATGGCATACAAAAAACTTGTCAACAGTATATATAGAACGAATACCGATGGAACCATATCCAAATAACAATAACATCCCCCTCCGCTTCAACCCATTTTAATGATTTTCCCCTTCCTCGGGGTTCTCTTGGCCCGCGGCCCCAGGTGCGACGGTCCCTTGCTGCCTTGTGGGAGCGGCCGCCCAAAGAAGTCTGCGTGTGGTATCACCTCCCGGTTGCTGGGTGGTGTTCGCGGAGGCGGAGGCGCTAGCCTCGGCAATTCTCTGAACGTTCCTCAACCCTTCTATCTCCCGCCTAATCCGAATTGCTTGAGATCTGAGGCGGTTAAGCTGGACGAGGTTCTCGTGTTGGATACGGCTAACTTCGGCGAGGCGCTGGCGTAACATGCGCTCGGTGCGAATTGTTGGGTCCATTTTGATCTTAAAGGTTAGTTGCTTAGTTTACCTTAAAGAATATGAGAGAAGACTTACGATGGATGGAAAAGGTAAGATTGAATTTTTGTTTTGTTTTGTTTGGTTGGGAGAAAGAGTAGTTCGGTTGAGTGTTTGAGAAACCGGGATGCGGTGTGGAGAGAGAGAAGAGAGAGAGAGAGAGGAAGCGGTGGGACTAGCCTTATATGTTGCTCCAGTGTGCCCATCTAGAAGTCTGTGTCAGTCACAGAAAGTCTATTTGACTGCTGAATTGATAGGGTTCGTTGATGTTCTTACCTTCGATACACTCGATCGATATCAGATTCGGGGAATTTTGGCCGCTCTGACAATGGAGTACTGTGTGGGCTTACGGGCTCCGGGTATCATGAAATATGACTCGGCCAGGGCTGTGGAAACCTCACAGGTTATGTATTCACCTTCATAGTTTCTTACAGAGATTATAATATGATGGTGCTATGGCAGCTTATGAAACCATAGGGATTACCAGGTATATTATAGCTATAACATACTTCAGAAGAGCTAACAGTTAATTACCTTTATAAGAATGCAGTGCTACCAACCAATAGGAAAGCTGAAAACATGGAAATCCCCCTTCTACTATACTACTGTAGATTCACCCCCTCTAATGCAGTACTACAGAAAGAGCTTGTAACTGCTACAACAGCCCTATAAGCTAAAACAACCGTGTATTCAAAAGAACAATCACTCCCCACCTATCGCCTCCAACTCACATCAGTTTGGTTGTGGTCGTAAAACTCATACCTATCCTACCCAGACCAGGAAATCACTTATAGTCTAATACAGCAATACAAGTATGATACAAATATAAATGGTTTTTTATCAGTGTCCGAAACGGCAACGGTGTCTGTCGAACTACGCCACAAGCGGAAGCCGCTTCAGGCGACCCATATTTGAGCAAAGCGGCCAACGGGAATTTCTATTGCAGCAGTAGCTACGACAGCTACCATATTTAAAGAACTTTATTATACCTGACCACTCGTGCGGACAATATGTGCAATAGTAGTACTGTACAGTGGAATAAGCTACAGTGCAGTAGTCGGCTACTATAGTATCATACACACCCCAAACTCAATACTAGCTAAAAGGCAAACACCTGAGTTACAATTCAAACTGGTTAACATCTCAGAAACCAACTACCGGTCACGCCACCCTCAGCACACAGCATGAAACAAGAACCGAGTGCTTTACCGCACGCATAAACTCGATTCAAAACATCTGGGAAATTCTATTTTTTTTTCCAAAGTTGAAATTACCTTACAGTAAGCCCGTAGACGATAACGAATACAACATTCAGGATTTGACGGAGGCTAGTAGAAAAGAAAAGCATACAATGAAAACATATAAATACCAGACAATTAACTCCCATTTTCGTCATAATACCGAAGTTTTTTATGTATTGCTTTGAGAGAAGAGAGCGAATTGAGGAAAACCCAGAACGAGAAGAACCCGCCCACTCCCTCAACTACACCAAACAGATACGATATCCAGCGAAAAAGAGAAATCAAGTCAAATAACCTCCCTGCCAATGTTTGATCTATCCCCAAAATAAAACACAAATAGCATCATTCAGAAAAAGAAATAAAGGAAGGGAATTGCAGACGGAACAGAAATCTATCAAATGCGAATAAGATCCAGCCTTATTAATTAGCTAGCAAGATCAGATTATCGTAGCCCCGAAGAACACTTGGCTCGGTTTTAAATAAGAATTGTACAAGCTCAATAAGCTCTTTGCGGGTCTCAAGTGTCAATTGCTCTTCCGGTGGAGAAAGCACGGCGGCGATTATTGGGAGAAACTGCTGCGTCATTCCAAAAACAGTCTGATTGCAATTTTTATCTAGGAAAATATCAGTATCACGAGAGACGAGTGATCAAAATGCACAATGGGATAACGAACAAAGTTGAACAAGCATTTTATAGATTGGTTCATTCTCTTCATAATCCTCCTTAAGCGGTAGAAGGCCTGCGAGGGCGGGGAGAACCTCGTCAAGTGGAACGTTATCGGGATGTGCCATTATCATCCTTGAAATACATCCACAAGCATTATCCAACATCCGGTGGTTCTGAACTTGCAAAAATGGCTCTAATTTGTGAAGAATGGCTCCATAATTGCTAGTAACCTCTTGCGTTGCTTGAGACTTGATGCAAAGCATGCCCAAGGCATACGCAGCAGCTGATTTCGTATCTTGATCCTCATCCGACAGCCGGTGGAGGAGAGCTTTCATTAATTGCTAGGCCAAGTCAGCGAAAAGCACAAAAGACAAACAATAAATGAGTCCAATAAACGCTACAGTGTGAAACTTACAGATGTGTGTGGCGTACATCCCTCCTCCATATATTTGATACAATCGGCAATAACACCCACGCTTGTCGAACGCTCTACCGCCTCTGAGGATGAGGCATACTTTATGAGCAAAGTCCCAACCAATTTCCAAATTTCTCCGAATTGAGTTCCCAGAGCTTTGGAAAGGCCAAGAACCACATCCATTGCACTGTCAACCAGAATCCAATCATATTCGGAAGATTCATGCAGCTCAGGAAGCTCTTCGTCTTCTTCGTCGAGCTGGGATGGATGTTGCTTCCCTAAGATAAGAACAAGTTGACTGGCCAGCTCGAGCATAATCGCTCCGGTAGCATCTGCTAAAAAGGCGGGGCCGCAAAGAGAAAGTGTCTCTGCGACATTTACACAGATATCCGTTACAGTGGCCCTAGTCATTCAAAAGGCAGTGTTAGCAGATACTCCCAAAGTGTCAGCGACTCACGCCGTGATTCTTGAAAAGAAAAATAACAAGTCAGAAGCAGATTCGCGTTCGCATCACGCGCTGTTTGAGCATCTGAGTGAGCTGGGTAGAATCATGTGTGGTCATCGCCCCGCGAGGGCGACAAACAAAATGCAAAGAGAACATGGCCAAAAATCAAAAAAGTTCGAACATGAACTGTAACTTGCCTATCAGTTTCGATGCCCCAATTAGCCAACGTGCAATTAATCACAAGATTGCCGAGACGGGCTAACTCCGGCGGCGGTTGTACTTTCAATGGCAACCCAGGGAGCCACTTCGCCATTCCCTTATCCTGCATCACTTGCCAAAGGGTAGCGTAAGCCCTCCAAAGTGTGCTGATGCTCGCCTTTCGGACACCTTCGTACGGATGTTGGGCTTTTAGGGCCAATAGCTCAACAGTCTTCTCCAAATATTGGAGATAGCCTTCTTTGCAATGGCTAAGAACCTCTCCGATGACCTCGGCGGCAACTTCCTTCTCAAGGGCAACTGCGTTAACAGCGTTCAATTCATCCCACAAAGCGTCGTCATCTTCGTCGTCCACGTCGATGTCTGTGGGCTGTATCTCGGCTTGTATATCCTCGCCCAGAGCGACCTTTTGAGTACCCACGGCACCAACACTTGTGATTATAGCATCTTTTGCGAGCTCACCGATTTCCACATCAATATCAGTTTCCGTTTGTTCCAGGCTCTGGAATAGGGCCTGGGTAACATTCGGTAGGAAAGGCGTAAATTCTTCCCTGTATACCCTGGCCATAATAGAAAAAAACATAAAACTAGTTTCCCGTAAACGAGGATGACCAAGATTAAGAGCGTCCATAGCAGATTGCATCAAAGGTTGAACGTAAGGTGTAAAGGCCTGCATCCCAACAGCTTCCGCAATATTCCCCATAGCATCAACGACAACGCCTCTCAAATCCAGTTCGTCTTCGGAATCCTTTACCAAAATGTATGGGAACAGAGCACCCATGGCTGCCTGGAAATAAGGTGAAAAACTGTCCTTGGCTGCATGGGCGGTAGAACCGATTCCTCCTACAGCAGCAGCCTTCAGCTTCAGGTCGTCTCTCTGGAACATCTCGGACAATCTCGGCATGAGGGTAGGGAGATAAGCCTCAACATCCTTCTTGTCGATTCCTACAAGTACGGCATCGATTGCGTTACATGCTGCCTTCCAAGTGTCCGACCCATCACGGGAATCAAGCAGCCTGATGAGGGCGGGGATCAAACGGGAGTGCTCCTTCCCCATATCTTCCGCGAGATCATCCGCCAATTGTGCAACCGTGTGTAATGCCGCTTGCCTAACTCTAGCCTCGGGATCTGATAAAAGTTGAAGGACGATGGGGAAGATTGAGCTGATCTGAGTGGCAATGAAATCGGGAGCACCTTCTACACACATCCCCAAGGCCAGGACTGCAGCCTTTCTATATTCCGGATCTTGGCTAGTAGTGTACTGGGGAAGTACATTAAGCAACGGCACTACCACCTGACTTGGCGGAAGGGAAGCAGAAAGATAGTCCAGGAGTCCCAATGCAGACCTCGCAGGAGTCGTCTCATCGGTATCTTCCAGATCTTTAAATTCCGTCACAATCTGGAGGGCACGTAAGGTGAGCTGCTCGCCGAATTTTAGTGATTGCATCTTCATCTTCTTGTAACGCAAACAAGATATAAGGAAAGACATGGCCTTTGAGCGGAAATCGTCATCCACGTTGGTTGAGGAAGCTAAATCGGAGAAGAACTGGACCAAGTCACGGAAATGGCTTGAAATAAGAGTTGAGTCGACAATCAGCAAAGTTTGGAACACCTCGAAGGCCGAATTAGCTTTCTCTTCGTCTTCCGCATCAATGAGTTCTTTCAACACGGCAACCATCGATGGAAGCACTTCTTTGAACGCAGCCACGCCATCAGGATGTTTCTCGGAGTTGAGAGATTCGGCCATCTTCCCAAGGGCCAGTAAGGTATTCAAACGGACAGCCATGCTTCCCTGATCATCGATTGTCCGAGAAAAAAGGGGCAAGAATTCATGCCATTTGTCTGCAACCACTTCCTCCAGGGACTCAATTAGGGTGAACAGTATATATATACCAACTTCGCGGTTCTCTGCTCTGTCAGAAGAGGCTGCCTGCACCAGGAATCCCGGAAGATCCGTCCATTCACCGGCCGGCAGGTCAATTTTAGCCATGGAAGATATAACGCGAGCGGAGGAGTGCTTGACCAAAGAGTTTGTCTCTGCGATCGTGGATTGAAGAATTGACTCTCGTAGCCGAGGTTTGAGTTCCGCTGGAATTTGTGAAGGGCCATTGTCCCTCGCTGCCCAGAATTTAGGTACAAGATTTCGAGCTTCTACAGCTGCGAGTTGACGAATTTGAGGATTCGGATAGGTCCGTAAGAGGTGGAGAAGAGAAGGCAGAGATTCCGGTTTCGAATAATAGTCACGGCGGAGAGTTCCCGTAGCATGCTTGACGATATTGGTATCCGCTACACAAACAAAGCAAACAATTCAGTAGGGAACGGTTAACAAGACATATAAAATAGGAAAGAACCAAACGCACGAGTAAGGACATGCTCCAAGAGCTGAACGAGGCCACGTTCATCCATCTTTGCTATGGCTGATCCTTATCCGGCAAGAAAGGGAGTTGCGCGCAGTAAAGTTCTGAGGTTGTTAAGATGTTCCTAAGAAACGGGCCAATGCCGTGAGTATTTATTTCTTTAAAGCCCGGAACGACGGAACCAAGATAGAGATCAATACTTATGACTTTTCGAGGCGAGGGGGCGGTAGGTAATTATGTGTAGAAAATCAGGAGGGGCCGTTTTGTTTTTGTGGGTAGCAGGAAACGAACAATGGTCTAAGGAGAATGAACCTAAAAAAAATTAAAAATTTAGGACGGAAAAAAAAAAAAAAAAAAAAAACCAAGGGCAACTGTCACTGCAACTGCACAGCAACTGAATCTGAACCAGCAACTGCACGGTGACCTCTCCACACAACCCGGAATCCGCAGCCAGTCGCACAAAAGTTTTTTTGGGGGAGAGCGAGCCAAGCCCAGTTCTCTGGCGGTCAGGTCACCAGCCAGTCACAGAAGGCCAGTGGAACTGTCAGAGCTGTCAGAGATGTGTTTGGATCGGATATGAGTTTCGGAAGTGACTTCTGCTTCTGCAGTGCATACGCTGTGTCTTTTTTTCTCGATCAAAAGCCGATGGTTTATTGCGATTCCATAAATCTTCTTTCCCTGTCATTTTTCCGTGAGTTGGTGGGGGAAGATACATCAGGATGGAGGGGTAAGTTACAAGTATCAGAGCGGGGGATAAGTAGCCGCAAAGGTGTAAGCCTTGGAGGGGCTCAGTAATAATAAAAATATTTCTTTTCTTAATACTCAGTTCTACGCGTCTCCCCGCTACGCGTATCGGTGTTTGCCGCAGCGATCGACTGCCAGTACGGGACCTAGATTTTGCTATGATACCACCTCCTCTGTAATATCTCATTATCTTCATCCACCATCTTATCCCTTATTTGCCCTCATGAGCTTCATAAACATGTCACCACAGCTACTATCGCTCTTCCCAAACTCCACACACCCCTCTTCCTATGATACAAATATCATCTTCCTCGTGGAAAAACATCTACCGATAGCCACACCAAAGAAACAAATAAAATATAAAATATTACCTACAAAAAAAAAGCCCCATCTCTCATTATATTTTATGATATAACAAGACCTGAAGTGATATCTCCAACTCAAATCCTCGTGGCCCTCCCTCAGTCTATCAATTGCCCCACAGCCCCTGAGAAGAGAATAGCATCATCGCCATATCAACCTTCAATTGCCGAACCTAATAAGGTTTCTCCTTCAAACTTCGATCCCTCCCCCGAGGATCGACAGTCAGGAGAGAAAAAACCTCCGGTCAACTTTTCTTCCATCTAATTTTTATGGGCCCCCATTATCAGAGGGCGTTAAAAAAAAAAGCATTCTTCACATCCACTTTTACCACCCTTTATAGAGTATGAAGGAAAATGGCTTAGTCTCCCACTGGCTCTCACAGCAGATTCAGCATAGAACAAGACAACGTGTACCCTCCACCCCCTTCTGTTACCCGTACCCACTTTTGCTAACCTCTAGGAGGCGTTAGAGTCCCCCCGCCGTTACTCCCCTTTGAAGCGTGTCATCCTCAATAGGGCTAATGCTAAATATTCATCCTTCCGTGAGGCGATGATTTCCTCCGGCCAAACATTTCCTCCTGATAAAGCTCACACAAAGAGAGAAGTCCACTTGGATATCCCCCTTAGGATTCGCTACCACCGCTACCGGAAACCTGGCGGCTGGGCATCGCATCAACCCTTTGGCACCCGACATATGATGTTTGCCATTGCTGGTGAAAGAAAATTCAAGATCAGGTGACTGCCTTGAATTAAGTTCGGATGAAGACCCGTTCGAGATGCATCCGAGGGCAAATATGATACCCTGGGTTAGCGGTGCATTACTAGAGCGCCGGTACATAGACAACGAGTCTTCGTGGGCAGCTTTCATTTGCTGAGAGCGGATACCGATACAGATCTCATTTTCGGGACAACCAAGCGTCATGGAGAACACAGTGGCTGGAGATAGCAGCGCGACCGATGAATTTGGTGTTTCGCTAAAAGACCCTACTGGGGATGGTATATCATACCTCGAATCTAGTTCGGTCCCACTCCTCCACAGATCCCTCCCACGAATCCCAAGGCACTGGAAAGGCTAACAAACTCAGAAAAATCAACTAATCCTTGAAAACTTGCATCAGCAGGATCAAATCTAGTTATCGGCATAGCCTCATTGCTATATCCATGAGTCTACTCCGGAAATCTAGCTTTTTGGTTGTATCTTTTTTGAAAAATCCCGTTCAAGGATTTTCGTCCACGAAGCAAGGACTAGACTAGAGCCGAAGCGTGAGCAATCATACCATATCTACTACATCGGCACTGAGTATACAAGCCCTTCTCCTCAATATCTGTCTGTCCAAACACACATAAAAGCCGACAGGGAAAGGGAGGCACACGATAATCAATCGGGAGCACAGTATGTGTTAACATTTCCTCCCCCGACGATCTTCTTGTTTTGAAAAGCCGAGGGACCCGGAATCTCCTCAGCCAAAGTGGGGCGAGATAACAGCACTAGATGTTAGGTCTGCGAAACGCTGTCGACACAAATGCACCGATCCCACCTCGTGGCTGTCCAAGGGGTCGCGTGCTGCATGAAGTACATAACTCACAGCAACTTCCCCTCACGGTCCAACCTACCTATTCCAATCGGACGGAATCTTGACTCCCCGAACAAACCATTCGCTTCTCGAAAAAAGAGCTTGTCTATTTATAACACCGGCAACAGTTCAACACATCCTCCCATGCCTCATTAAAAGTAAATCTTTCACGCATCAACAAGATTTCCTGGCAGGCACACGAGCGGACATGCTGCTGCCCCGCAGTCCTGTTGCCAGCTGCCAGCTTAGCCAAAATACCTACGTCAATGCCATGCGACACCAACTTGCGCCGATAAAAGCAATGAGAATCCGATGACGAGTGAACACACAAAACCTTCCAAAAATGGCACTGTCAATAACAAGGCAGCTCCTCACCGCAAGATTATTCTTTTTTTGGTGCAGGAAAAAAAAAAGCCCACCTTGCACAATTGAAGCAAGTCCTTTTATTCCCCCTACGAGCGCCGCAACCTTTCTTACATCAAATTTCCAACTTCATCCCCAAGATGGGGCATACACGTGGACTTATACTCGTCTCGGACTGCCGGAAACCAACTAATAGGAACCTTGAAGAATTAACCCGCTGGAGAAATCAAGTTGGAACAGTGGCCGGCCGACACCAGCCTTCGGGACCCCACTACAAGCCAGAGTCCCAGATCACCCCGCCCCGTGGTCTCTTCCATGGAAGGAGCTTTGTAGGATATTAATGAAAGGAGTTGTTTCTTTCATGTAGCAGTTAGTGCCCCTGAGAAGAAAAGGCACAGCGTAGACCTCTTCTTATTTCCTAGGCTCTCATTTACGCTCTTCGATGCCACTCTGTGACATTCCTGCGAGGCACGACGCGGCTTGCATTATCTGGCCCAAGAGTTCCGGCTGCCCTATCGCCTTGCCTTGGTGGGATGTGTTATACATGCCACCTCCGCTACAGCTACAGCCCATAGCACCTGCAGCTGGAACTCCCAAGCCCAACCGCATCTCCGCAGGTAGTCCCCGAAGTTGCGGCGATGGTTGAAACTCCGGCTCCAGATGATCTAGGCGAGCCCGACAATATACCTAGGACAAATCCCCTTCCCAGCACGGCAGGAGTGAGACATGGTGATCTATTCGTCAGGTTTGTCCCTGCACGAAGAAAAAATGTATCCTCCCACTTTGAAACCGCCCTATCCCACGTTTTTCCAACCAGAAAAAAGCCACCGGCACACCGATTGAAAACACGGTTCAGCCGTGCGGGAGCTCGCGGGACTTCCGCCCAAATCCCCTCCAGTTCCCTATTCCACTTCTGGGCCGCACAACTACCCCAATGATCGTTGACAATCTAATTCCCTCCCTCCCAAAACAGGAGTTTCACCAAAAGCATAGGTGATAGTCCCAGAATTACAGCTACATTATAGTACGTTCGCCCCATCTCATTCACCATCCCATAAACAGGACATTTTCCCCTCTCAGCCACCGCCATCCCCAATCAACTCCAACTAAAAAAAAAGAATGGTGCGTAGCCAAACCCCCAGTCGCAATGATCTTCCCGCTGCATCCAACAAAAAAAAACAAGGTTGCCTTAGCTTTTTAAGTCACCTAAATGTCCCAAATAATTCCCCGGTCGTTCAATCCCGGTCGTTTTTTTCCCCCGAGTAGGGCAGAAACCCGAATAACTGGACCAAGTTCTATGTGGTCAGAACTGCCTCCTTTGATGCAGTACCGTTTAGTGCTTTTTTGTTTTTTATGTCTTTCAAAGGAGCTAATCAGCTCACCTTCAGCATCTTTCACCACTTTTCCAGAGCAGGAAATTTTCGATTGCACAGGACATAGTCCAATCATTCGAGATTCTGCGGTAACTTACTCCAAATTTTAAAGCGAGCTGCTTGAGCAGATTCGATACTGTGCTCGAGTGCTCGTAATGCCGAATCGTTTTTAAAATGGACTGCTATTGCATACCGCCAAAACCCAGCCCTTTTTCTGAGACCCAGGTGGTATGCAATAGCAGTTCTTTTTCCAAACGCTTCGGCACTGAGAGTATTTGAGTCCGGCACCCGAGCAGATGGGGACGCGGCACTGCGTGGATGGCGCAATTGACCTACCGCAGCTCCCTGAAAGGCAAGATCAGGAGTGCAGAAACATGTGAAAGAAAAAGAAAAAAGAAGGCAGCAACAAAGTATCACACATAGGTTAAGTAGACTATTTCAAACACGTCCGGTCACCTGTCTACGTGACAGACATCACATGAACCCATACCAGTACTGACACAAGTGTGGCTTAGGATTATATCATAGCCCACAACTAGAAGAATCTCCAACCTCTTCCGTTCACTCCCAAACGAATTTCCTCCACCGCGACACAATATCATCCAGCACAGACTGAGCGAATACAGTAAATACCAGAACTAGTACCGCAAATAGTTTCCAATAGGACCGGGCTCGCATTCCGTATGGTACAATGGGTATGATACACACATGCACACACAATCATGCATATAAAGTTTAGTACCACTCCACAGCAAGCACAGCAGGAGTAGGCAAATTAAACAATACCCACACCAGCGCGCGGTTTACGAGCACAATCGCAATCACATGTTGTGCCACCCAAGCCCGAGTAGAAAGACCAAATTTTGGCGATAGGCAATAGCGGTTGTGTCCACAATCGTCAACTCACTGCTACTCGAGTATGATAGTACGGTATACGGTGGTCTCTAATACTGGCGGCGGGAATATAAGTTCTGAGACAACAGGCGCAACCCCAATCCCCCGCAAAATTCAACCATTATGATAACCACAGTAGTGATTACAATTACAACCACAACTATAATGACTATCAATACTAAGGACTGTATACTTATGTCCCTCCTTCTCCCTAGGAGCCTAAGATCTGGTAATGTAACTTTTGATTTTGGCTGTGGCATCAACCTGAGTTGTCGTGGTATTACGATGGTCGAGCTGTTGTGGGGAATTGTGGTTGCGCCCGTTGTCTCAGGACTTATTCTAGCCGCGAGTAAGTCCTATTGCAATAGTTGCCAAGCACCCATCTTCGCGCTATCAACCGAATATCCAAAATGTATGCCATGGTGATCATATACGCGAACAGTCAGCCAGCCAGGATCAAAACCAAGAAATTTGTTCCATATATAAAATGTGCTGATCTGGTGTATAGTACTCTAGTACAATGGAAATTCCAAGGTGATGGAATTGCCTCTGTAGGTCAAGTGTTTCATTGATTGTTAGAGGAGTCAGGGCCTCTACTCACAAGGATCCATGGTTGTTCCTTGGACAAAGATTAGCGATGCCAACAGGGAAGTATTTCTGTATATTATCAAGTAAGAGTGCACTACACTAATATTAAAGCCTGAGGCTGAGTTAATTTTTAGTAGTATTAGTTAAAGAGAATAAATCTAACAAATATGCAGCTGAAATCCACAAGGTATACATTATCTGCCTCATAGCAGTAATAGCCAGAGTTCCTGAAACCTCTATCGCCGCAAATAATATTATAGCAGGCTGAAAAGTAGGAAAATACAAAAAGAGTAATGAATATACAAGATTATCCTAGCTTTCCAATTTCCCAGGTTTTAATTCAATTGAGAATGATTGGCACCACACCCCCCCAAAGCAGTCCCCGGAAAGCAAGGCTCAAAAGAGAAAAGAAGCCCCCATAGAGCTCCCACCTAATCATTTCAGAAAGCAAACGAGGAGTGAAATCTAATTCACCAAGAGACATTGAATTGATGGGCTGAGAGGTCCCTAGGAAACTTGAGGCTCTACCTGATGCAAACTGGAGGTTATGTAAAATGGGTTTATACCACGTTAAATTGTGATTTTTACCTCTACCATTGTCCCTTTTTTTAAAAACCAAGTTTGTCTCCGCTTTTTTTACAGCCAGCGCTACTAGTCGCTATTATTGTAACATAATAATTTACATACAATAGAAACGGTACACAATACTCTACTAAATTCTAGCTATATAGGACCGCCGGGTTTTATTGTAAATTAGGAGGGAGCATGGTACCGGGGCTGAGGGTAAGCGAGAAGAAGGGGGGGCACCTCGGCCACGGTGGTAGATGGAGTATGGCGCCGCACAGCAGAGAGGAGTCCGTCCTCCTGGATTATTTTTCCACCACCCCCACGAAAGAAAAGAAAAAAGAGCCAAAATTTGCTTGCCCGGTCACCCCCATCCAATGTTTGACCAGTAGAAATACAAGATCGCCTCACTTCTGACCGCCCCCCCCCCCAGGTAGTAAGAGTGAGTCAGTGCGGTGCAAGATATATTGCTTTCCCGGTGAAGAAAATCCCCCTACCACCCAAATCTTGGGGAGAGCTTATCTCATCTGGTTTCGCGGAACACCAGTATGATAATATTATGATGATACACGACCGGCCCTACCATACAGACACTCTATCGAAATTTTGTTAACCCCAATTGCCGTCAACACGTATTACTTGAGGGAGCCAAAGCAACAATTTCATAAGGCTGGCAAGGTCTAGCCTCTCCTCGGGGTATAGTACAGTACCGTACAGTGCAGTTCCGGACTGCACTGTACAAAACACCGCTCCTCGAGCATCATGAATCAGCGAAAAAGCGCTGTTAAGTTACGGTATCATAGTTGGAAAAAGAAATGTCTCAGATAATGTTGCGCTATCTTCTCGAATTCCTACCGTAGCATAAGTAACCAGCTTAAACACGCACCATCTAAAACATTTTCCTCACACACACACTCTCTCTCTCCACTCATATTGTGGTGCAACGCATGCAGGTTCCCCAGGTTAAGAGAGCAGAGCAGCACCTTCCAATTTGCCAAAAAAGAACCATCTTGGCAAGCGATCGCCAAGAAAGAAAGAAGGGACGAATTCTATCATATCGTATCTGCCGAATTGATATCCCACGATAGAAGGCGGTAAATCATTCCGTATGATAGATGACTCAGGGCGCGATCTGACGCCAAAGCAGAAAAGAAAGAAAAAAAGAAATCAGTAAGACCAGACCAACCAAAAGGTTAGGATAGCATGTTCAAGTGCGGTTGATTTAAACACACCTTCCACACTCTCTCTCTCCCGACAAGGATAGCTCTGGCTTCAAGCACCGTGCCAAGACAGCACAATATGCAGAGCTGTGTCGCTAGCAGAGCCAAATTGGCTTGCCAGTTAACTGACTATACTGGTTTAATATAACTCACCCAGCGGTCTTTTCATCCACTCTAGGCTAGCGCCCGGATTAGATAACCACCACAACGATTTAGGACACCGGTACATGTACTCATCCAGCGGTCCGTTATCCACTCTCAGTTAGTGTGCTCAGATTAGGTAAACGAGACACTGGTTTAATACACTCACCCTGCTGTCTATCTTGCGCCTTAGTTCAAGGTTAACATTGTCCGATGGAGGGGATTGATAAAAAGGAAGGAATGAATACTGAAGGACCGACCTACCTCAGTTTGTAGTGATGCTGGGATCTTGCTCTATAGCAGGCCAAGCTTCAGATTATGAATCAGGACCCCACTCATCCGTTACGCCACGATGTTCCTGTAGGTCTCAACGTGGGTTGAAAGCCAGGGTCGTGGAGACACCAAGGCTTGAACTTTGTACTCTCAGGATTATGATGAACGGGTCGCATACTCTACAGGCGTATTGGCTCTGGCCCAATTTATTGCGGGCTCTTGGGGGCGGATTCGTAGTAAGCATGTCAGTCAGCCCGGATATGTTGTCGATCACGGAATATCAGTCGGCATCAAAAAAAAAAACAGCACGGGAATCATTGCACAATTGCTTATACTACTCAAGGGTAGGATTTGTCTAACATCAGCGACAGTAGTGTAAACTGATATACCCTGTGCAGATCATATATGATAAGTTCAAGGGGAACGCGGGTGGCGGACAGAAAGTAGTCAAGATTTAGAATGAAAAGAAAATAGGTGAAGCGCAAAGATATTGCCTACAGTATAGTACGAAATGGAATAACATTGTAGGAATTACTGCAAATGCGCTTATACATGCTTTGAGGATCATCCTCTTTCTGGAGAAACAAAAACCCAAGATATCCTCTACCACAAGCAACAAGCACAAATTCCGCAAACAAGAGCAAGGAAAAAGAAGAAAAGAAAGGGAAAAAAATAGAAAATGAAATTTTCTAGCATTTCCCCACCTGCCAAGATATGCGGGGAATCAGCAAACAGTAAGGTACAAGGAATAGACAAAACAAAACAAACCTCCATCTCATCGTCCTCAGGCATCTGGATATAGAGCATCAAAATACTCAAACCCGGGACCCCCGTGTGCCTGCATTCTCGCAACAGCTGCAGCCCTATTATTGTTCTGCTGATCATTGCTTAGACGGTGCTGTGCCCCATCTGAGAACGCATCTGTGCTATCCGAGTTTGATCTCCGAAGCGTCTGATTCGTCAAACACACATGGTACTCATCCAAAACCTTTTGTGCCATCAAATGTGCCACACCCTCCCCCTCCCCTGCCTGAGGGACACCCCAGGGCCAGTACCATTTCCCATCACGGTGGGAACCTCTAGTATAAAATTTCCGTCCACTCTGTTCATTGAAGGCTTCCATCCAGATGCGGCAGGCACCACAGCTAAGCTTAGAGACCCCGATGTAGCTAAATAGTGGGATATTGTCCCATTGATTGCCCTGCCTGGTTTGGAGGTACTGGATAAGCCCACATTCACAGTGGACTGGGCATACCCATTTTCCTAATCCAAACATTTCTGCAAGCTCCATAGCATGTGTCTTCTGGAAATCGTAGCGCTGACCACATGCAGCCTCCAAGAAGGACTTCCAGTCCTCCAACAATAGAGGTAATTGTACAGTATGTGCCTCCTTCGGGACAGCAGAAATAAACAGGCGGTATCGCAGGGCAGACTGGAGGTGTGGAGAATGGGCAAATCTAAACAGAGATGCAATGTGGCTGGGCAGTGAAATCAGTTTCTCAAGAGCACGTCGGAGCGGAAACGGGTCTTCGCCAGGGTGATCTATGAATACAGAAGCAAAGTTAGGTCTGAACCCAGAACAGAAAACACCACCTGCCCTAATACACAGTTCCTACTAATCGGTGTGTGGAATAGACCACCATTACTAAGATTCGACTAATCAGTAGTGAGTGTGCATTTGGACAGGGTGTGTATATAAAGAGTATGACAGGACAATGTAGCGGACAGGGCAATGTCGTATCTCTAAGGGTATTAGTAAGTAAACAGGATTTACTCTTCGTTGTTGCAACCAGATTTGCCATATGTAACATTATCCTATCAGCGACATTGTCCTATCATACTCTTTAAGTGTTCCACGACTGTACTCGAGCACAGTAATGGGAACAGAAGAAGCATACCTGACAACTGCCGAGCCAAGACTTCACAGCCGAGCCCATTTCGATCGGCAAGTACAACCTTTGCATCCTGGTTGGCTTGCATACTCTGGAAATATACAAATTCCCATTCCGACATTGTGAGTTGGACATTGGAGTTATCGCGAAGCCTGGAAACTACCTCTGCTGCCATTGACAATGCAACCACCGAATTGTACAGGCTGAGTTCAAACCCTTGTAGCTGGAGGAACTCACGCCGTCTAAGCAACTCCTTCATGAAACAGCCAAGGGCTTCAGACCACTGATCCATCCGCTTCACCTGCTTTTTCAGAGAGTACTGGTATATGTCGCGGAATATCTCTATCTTCAATGAGTGGCCTACATCTGAAGTCATAGTATCTGGTGACCTTGGCTGGGACTTGTCCCATTTCCCATGTCGATAGTTTTCATACTGGCTCGATAGGGCTTGCAAATTTCTCCATATCTTGGTTAGATGATTGACTAAGCCATTCATAACACCTTTATTCTCGGCAACCGTTAGGCGAATTTCTTTTCTCCGAGAGTGCAGTTGCAGGCCAATTGCGACAACCTGAGATTTCTCCTCAGAAACCAATAGCTCTGCTAGAGCGTCCAGGATGGGAAAGGTGTGAACGTTTGTCTCATGGTTATCGACAATACCGCCTTCCAAAGAGTAAAGTGAAGGGTCCAAGCGGTGGGTAGAACCGTCTTGCTTAACCTTGAGTGTGTATTTCATAAGAGCCACCAGGTGGTGCAGGTCAAGTTTGGTAGCCATAACCCTCAATCCAACAGCCAAGGGGCAAAACCGGATGTGGTAAGCTTTTGCTGGAACTAGTTTTCTAAAGCATTAGTACAGTATCAAAGCGAGCAAGCCTTTTAACCATACCCTCAATAATTGTAATCTCGAACACGGTAAGAGCTCTTGAAATCCACTATCTCCGGCAGCCCTGTAATCTCCTAGTTTTGAGTATAAAGTGCCCGAGAAGGATTCCTGCTTTCACGACACGGTATGGGGTCAGCCCACTAGACAGATTGGGTCTCATTGGCTGGTATTTACAGTTCTATCAACTATCAAATGAGACCTTATCGTGGGCTGATAGGCTGATTTCCGTTAATCATCTGGTAGCGGGTTTCAAGCGTTTTTTATGGTGCTGGGAGCGAGGAGCTTAATGAGAGGAAAAAAGGAAAGAAGAAAAGAAAGGCTCGCAGACACAGCAATGACGATGGACCGAAGGTTGCTAGGGTGGAGGGGGGGAGAAGAGGCTCCAGATGGATAAAGACGAACGGTAGGAGCAAACCTGAAATATTTCTTGACTGATGTCCCTGTGAGTTGGGGATCACCGGCATTGGCAGGCCCATGAATGTCGGAAAGGGCTTCCATGAAGGGAAGAGATGGTCGGATTAGGTCTGAATCGTTCTTGTTGGTTATAGGTAACGGAATATAATCGTCATCAGCGGAATCGTGCTCAGTTTGTTTGGCCTCGGCAAAAAGCTACCTGAAATTTTCCGAATTAGATCTGAGGAAAATAAAATGATTATGGTATCATACTTGAATGGTTGCAAAGGCAACCGCATCCTAGTACGAGTATCATACTAGTAGTAGTGCAAGTAGTTGATGATATTTTCCAAGTTCAGCTCGCCTAGGCTATACCGGGTCTGGAAACCATTATTCCTTCCCGGGGTCTTTTGTCTGAGATCAGGGATGGTCGATTTATTTAGAGTTCACGGCAATCTAGGTTAGGTTTATATGTGTGTAAAATCCTTGGGTAGCAGAATGCCGGTGTAGTATTGTGTTGTACGAGATTGGTGACAAAATTCGTGGCCCCCCCCCATTTTGCACCAAAAATGGCCATTTTCACCTCATAAAATCACAGCCAGTTGCTTTGCCAAAAAAATGTTAAAATTCCTCAGAGTCTTTAGACTTATCATTTATATGTGACAAGCTCTGGTCGTTAATACCCATGGTGCAATACTAGAAATAATGATGGTGGGCAAAAGATACCTCTGATTTTGTATGAGAGTCTCATATAAAAGGTACATTGCAACCGCATCCAATGACAATCCTCAGCTCTCAACTCTCACAGGAGAATGGGAAAATTCTCATAATTTTTACCTAGAGAGTCTGAACAATTGCCTACACTATATCTTGGTGGTTTTATTAAATCTATACAGTTTTGGGATGAGTTATGAGAGTCCGAAATCAGCCATTTTTGGTTGTAAAACGTGGAGGGGGGGGGGCCACGAATTTTGTCGCCAAGATCGTACTTCCACTCCTCAAGCTTCCGGGATCTAGATCAGAATTGAGAAAAGCTTTGACCCAATTACGATCTCTTAATGACAACAATTGAGAGAAATAGTGAAAATCTCACAAAAGCCCCACACAAAACCTCCGCAAATCGACTAGGCCCCACACACACACGCAAAGTGCGAGCCCAGCGCATCTCTCCCCGGATAACGCATTGCCATCAATCAGAATTCCGGAATGCCATCTTGACATATTCTACAAGGATGGTCATTCCTAGGATTGCCCGTGCATCGACCAATCCGACGGAACCCCTCTAACAACCGGGGGCTGGATGGGGATTTCTTCTTTTTTCTTGGTAGCCTTTTTCCCATGCCTCAACTTAGAGCGCTATCAGCCCACGCAATGCAAAGGAAATCAGGGCACGCAACCAGTTTCTCATTAGGAACTGCATGTGGGCTGTTAATGTCGGATGAGCATTTCTCCTGATGGCGCTCAGTGTCAATCTTCCGTTCAGTATCCCCCTTTACCATACGTGAGATGTGAAAGAGGCCCGTGATATATGTAGCTTCTCCATGCCCCCCACGGCATACCCGGCGTGCCGAAGGGTTAAGTTGGTGAGGGATTTTGGGGAGCATGATATGCTGCCGACGTGGCGGGTTTTTTAGGAATGGGGGGCACGATCTGGGAAAAGGGAATTGTGGTATGATAAATAGTTGAGTGGGATCGTTCCAAAATATAATTGGGGTTTAGGGCTTTCTCTAAGAGTGGGGGACCGGGACCTATTATACGAGTGATGGTGGATGATGTGACCCCCCGAAATTGATTTTATCTGGACCCTTTTCTCAATTGGTGACTGGAGAGCGCAGGAGCGCGCGTCGATCCTTTTTCGCTTCACTTCTCCAGAACGCGAATGTGGTGGCAGATAATGTGTTATCAGTAGGAACATGTCTCATGATAGGGACAATTCATCGAGAGCGGGCCCTATATAAATAGCACAATGATTAGTGTAGCAGAAGCTGAGGGCCCAGGAGTAGTAGAACTCAAGATACCGCAACTTTTCCGGAGAATACTGTATGGTCAGTAGAGTGGGCGCATGGGAAAAGGAGGGCGGTGCTCCTGATGTTACGGGAGAGAAGGGAAGTTAAAGAACATTAAACCCTACAAGCACCCTAGAGAAGCAAACCTACAAGACAAGTGAAATTGCGATGACAACAGCGAGGGAGTTATTACGCACACTCCACTCTAGCAGCACTTGTCTGAAATGATCCCTGGCGAGCCGGACCCTCTAAGCGGTGGGTCAAATGAAGAGTTTACACGACCGCTTATTGAGTGCAGAAAGTATGGAGAGAGCTTTACTGAAGGCGAAAGTGAGGGAGAGATTAAAGGTTAAGCAGGAGTTGTGTTGAGACGAGTTTCATTGCATTGGTTATGGTTGAGGGAGAGGACAGTTAAGAAAAGAGAAGTAAAGAGAAAGGAAAGAAAGCAAAGAGAGAGCAAAGACGACAAGCGAGCCCCACGACCAATGACGACCAGGACGACCTTATGACGAAGCTTCGGCCAACAACTCATGATATCCAACAACACTAACAGCAGGAAGCAAGCCAACTATCACTGTTCCGATCACCAAGAATCACTCTGGGGCCTAGTTCCATAATCCGTTGAAAATCTTGGTTGCGGAGGTAATGATCTACGGTGAGGATTTTACACAGTGGACTAAAACCGCTTAGGTGGAGATGAGAATCATGATTGATTGATGACAACTTGGTGGGAGGAAAGACTTGAGGAAAGTTGTGTACAGGAAGGAAGGTGTGTGTCGAGGAAAGGTGAGAAGGAAAGAAAAACAAGTGGGGTGAAAACATTTTCAGAGCTTGCGCGTCCTTTTGCTAGTGCGTACGTATGCCCCTGCGGCCACAGAGAGCAGGCACATCCCGCACCAAGTGCGGCCATCAACTGCTATTTCCAACATAATCAGGTGGAAATAGCCCCACTTAGTTTAAGAAATACCGCAGCGGTAAGCATATAATACACATCGGCGGAGGGGAGGGACACGCAAGCCATGAAGAATTTCTCTCCCATATATTCTCCCTTCCTCCTCACCTTATTATTTCTTCCTATTCTTCACTTTCCTCTTGACATTCCCTTCCACACACCCAACTCAATCAATCGTGGACTTCTTCGCCCCTGAATAAGAACTCCGTGCCTTCACTTGAGCCACTCCACTCCGCCACGCAATACCCTCATTGCCGATCATTGTCTCCACTCCAACTATCTTCGACCGGATCACAAGAATAACTCCTCCATGTGTGTCACAACACAACGAAGAATATGGATACCAAAAGCCACGGCCTCCCAGGCCCCAATTAACGATGCTAAAAGCGCCAATAAGAAAAATGGTCCAGCAGCCCCAGCAAATAATCCAAATAATCCAATCCCAATATCTTCCACAAAAGGAAGGAGAAGAAAGAAAGAAAGAAAGAAAGAAAGAAACAACTGTCATAGCTCTTCCCGGCTATGTAACTAACCTTCGGTATGAAGCTATACCTGCTCAGCATATAGTACGTGAAACGCCGCCGGGATCTATGCTCGCCCGTCTATGCATTTCACCGGCCAGCCGGCCGGTCTTTCAGGTGGTATGTATGTATAGTTAGCCGCCACCATCTATTATCCCAAGGGGAAGATTCAAGGCAGATGTTCAGTCACAGTACATCACTCGCTGTCTTCCGTTTCAGTGCATTGCATTTTGAAAATGAGGGGGCTGCGGAGGTAAATGATTTATGGTGTGGGGATTTTACGCGGCGGAGTGAAAACCGCTCAAGTAAAGATGAGGATCATGATTGATTGTGATAACTTGATGGAGAAGAAAAGGCTTGAGGAAGCTTGTGTGTACAGGAAGAAAGGAAGGAGGAGGGTGTGAGGCGAGCGAAGGTGAGAAGGAAAGAAAAACAAGGGGAGGGGGGGGTGAAAACATTTTCATGGCTTGCGCGTCCTTTGACTAGTGCGTACGTATGCCTCAGCGGCCTCAGAGTGCGGGCATTAAACTATCATTTCCGACAGCGCAGGCACTCCCTCCCGCTGTATGATAGCAGTCGCGAGTTGGAGCACACGCCTCAGTCTCTCTCCATGCGATTCCCTACGAGCCTATTTGTAGCGTAAGAAGTTTACGTACCGTAGGGCTTCAGGAGTTGCCATCGGCCGCGCTACTCAGCGAGTGATTACCCAGGCTTCTAGGGGGGTGGGGAATATCGGCAGCTACCGTAGAAGTAGGCAGGAACTAATATGATATACACTCCCTATTTACAATCTACCTTTCCTTCTTTCTTTCCATTCATCCAACCACTACTCCATCCATTAACAGAAGAATGAAATGTCGAAGGAAATATAATGAGAAATTTGAAAAGAAACCCCACCAGGCGCAGGAGAGAAGATAAACACAAGTTAGATGGACAGGGGTAGAAAGAAGCCCTGGCCACACGCAGATCAAGCAAACATAGCACAGCGAGCAACAAAACAAAACACCCCCCATGTTCATATTGTGTATCCAATCCCCCTCAATTCCCTCGGTCATACTACTGCTACCCACTTCCTCGCTGCCATCATGATCGCATTCTATGCCAGAGAAATAAGAAAAAAATAAGAAAAAAATAAGAAAAAAAAGGTCTCCCAAGAAAAATATAAGATTGTTTTTTTATCGAAGAAAATAATAAAAAGGGGGCTAGGAACCAAGAACCGAGGAGCGCAACCCCCCCCCCCCGCGCGCATAATGTAAAGGTAAAGGTAGTAGAAGTCATAGAATAACAGCAGGGGAACAATTGGAGGGGGGAAAGACGAAACCACCAGCAGTACGACCGACAGACCGACCAACGAATAACGAGAGGAAACAAGAATGGCAAAGCAGAACAAGTAAACAAGGCATCCTAAATAACGATGAGCGCCAAAACATAAAAACACATATATGTGACTCCGTCCCAAAAGTTCACACAGGAAAAAAAAACCAGGACTCAAAAACGAGGAATTTCATTTGTGGTGAGGGGAGAAGGAGGGAGAGGAAAGAGAAAATAGAAAATAGAAACAGAAACCCTCTGAATAATCAACTCCACCCAGCACCCCTTGAGCCTTCCCCTATGCTCCCCGCACCTCCACCACGACTACCCCTCCGTCGAGCAGAGGATCCAGTTGAGCCATCCCTGCGGCCTCGTTCCTGATCTAGGCTTCTACGAGACTGTTGAGCAATTGACATATCGCTCATCGTGAAGAGGAGGTCGTCTTCCTCGCCATAGACTCCGGGCTTCATGTGGCCGGGGGTTCGGCGGGTTCTTCCCTCCGCCGAGCTACCACCGGCTCTTTGCTCTAGACTAGATGTTGATCCAGCAGTGGGAGGAGTTGAACTGCCTCTTCCTCTCGACGGAAACCTTCCGCGAGACGAAAGTCCAGGAGACCCAGGACCCGAATATGTAGTGCCTCTATGGGACGTAGTATATCGTTGCTGAAACCGAGGAAGATCACCCTCAGCCTGTGGCGCTCTTACAGGGCCGAAAGCCGGGGCGTCATCCCCGTCGTTACCCTCGCGCGTTTCTGGTTCGGATTCTGAAGTCCCGGGCAAATTAGTCGCGGATGCGTTCTGAAGGTCCAAAAGGCGGCTCATACTTAGCGGAGCCGTGTCCAGACTACCAAGGCTAGCACTCTGTCGCATTTCTGGGCCATAGGGAACTAATGGATCAAAACCAAGAGAATCACCATCAAGACGCTGTTGCTGTTGTTGAGACATGGAATTTGACCTACGTGAACCAAAAGGACGGGGAGAGGATGGTATATCAAGGGGAGATGTGGTAGCAGCAGTCGTCATCCTCGAACCACCGCTTGTCCCAGAGCTCGGGGCATGCTCAGGCCTGTCTCCACTCCCCGGTGATGCCCTCCCTGGATGGCTCCGCTGATCGTCGTGGCGCGGCGCATGTTGTGCCGTTAGCCCCGCACTTAGCCTAGAAGGGATAGCGGGCGTATGAGGTGTATGCGGGGAAATAGGTTTTCCGGGCGAGGAGGAAGATGAAAATTCGGTCGAAGGTATCATTGCAGGAACATTGGATAAATTTCTACTCGATGTTGAGGGAGAGGCCGGAGACGGCTGAAGAAGGAGCGACGATGATATAGAGTCCGCCATACTCATATGCGAATCTCTCATCTTCTGATACTTTGACAATGCATTTCCAGTTCGTTTACTCGAAGCTTCTCCCGAAGAGCTTCCAAAACTCTTCAATGTTTGGTTTTGACCATTGGCCAATAACTTCATGAAATCTCGTATTTGCAAATCCTCGTTAGAATTGGCTCCAGCCTCCGCGTAGAGACCAGACCCGGGGGCGGCTAACGAAGAATAGCTAGCTTTTCCACTGCTATTATTATCATCGTCAGTGCGGCTCGCGCCTGAGGGAACACGCGGCCGACGCGAACCAAAGCTGCTTTCGATTCGAGTCATGGGCTGTGCAGATAATGGAGAAGACCCAGTATTCGAAGTCGGAACTGCGTGCTGGGCAGGTGCATGCTCAAAGCTCGGCGGGGGCACTTTACCGGACGACGGGGGCATAGTTCCAAGGCTTGGCCGTTGCCGGTGGAGGGGAGCGACAGGAGTTGACATACGATTTAACGAAGTTCTCGGGGACGAAGCCACCTGATCGGAACTCGCCGGTGAAGCTGACAACGAAGGAGACTTGAACGGCTGCATAAACGACACAGAAGATCGACGTTGTGCACCACCTCCATCCACGCTCCTAAGTGACGCTTTCGATCCATGCATGGATCGCAAGCCGGCCGTAGGTCGCTCAATAGGCGAGCCAGCAGGGGATGCCCTATCAGCCATTTCCGCAGCGGATCGTAGGGCAGACAGCGGGCTCGCCCCAATCGGATTGGCACCCTGTTGGTGGAACGATGACAGACTCCCGTAAGTCTGGTTAAATTCGGACCTAGGAGGTTGATTCATGCCAGCAGATGGCAGCGAGCTCATTTCTCTTCCGGAAGGATGGGAGGCATTTCTTGGGGCGGGCGGTGGCCGGAAGAAGTGTTCATCCAAGTTCAAGAACTGAGAGCTCAGCAATTCTTCTGAGTCATCCACCCTAAAATCACAGTTCTGTCGATAAGAAACCCCAACTTTGATAGAACCTGCCGGACTATCCACTTTTTCAATCCGATACGTTTCAACGACGCTACCCTCGTCTTGACACAACGGCACATACAAAAGATCGAAATCCTTTGGAGGACGTGAATAGTCACTCCCGTTGATGACTCGACAATTAACCTTCAGCGGGCTCGGATTGAGCTTGGATTTCAACAACCGCCGACGAAATTTCCAGGTAGGCATAAGCCCAGCGTATGTATACAATGCACGAAACACCACAATGCCCTTCTTATAAACAACAGGGAGCTCCGGGGCAAGCGCGACGTCAAACGGAGCACTAATTCACACCACATAATCAGTCAAAATTCCTCAACTTATGAGTGGAAATACAGATAAGATAAAATAGCAATAAAAAAACCATTCATAAAATCTCGGATAGGGTAATAAAATAAAAAAGCAAACTAAAATGGGAAGGGAAGGGGCATCAGGGGAGTTGCCACGGGAGTGGGGAAAAAAATTAAGCTTACCTCAATTCTACTGTCCATCTCTCTAATATCACCTCATGCCTAGCGGGCCCTCCGCGTACACTTCTTCGAGGTTCCGCATTCAACCCAGCTCGGGCCGCAGCCGCGTCCGTGGCCTCATCCACATTCCATTTATTTCCTTCACCATCCAAAATCACCAAGGATTGGTTTGCCGTCAGATCCCTAGTATCGAGATATGTCTCAATAATTAATGGCGGAGGTCGCGGTTCGAACGAGTCTCCATAACGCCACAAATCCAACTCCCTTCGAAAAGCATCCGTCTCGTCAAGCTCGATATTGAACTACACAACCGGGTGAGAAGCAAGGGATTAGTAACCGATGCTCGAAGACCAGGGGAGCAAAAAAAAAAAAAAAAAAAAAATTTCAAACAATACGAGAAGGACAGCCAGCGTACCCATTTGTTAACCTTCCTAATACCATTCCTTGATATCAATGGTTTAGTCTGCGCCCGTGTCTGTATGATGATCATCGCAGCCTTCATGAAAAAAGCCTGTATGATCTGGTTTACTTTATCTCTATTCGTTCTCTCACCACCGCCATTGTTTCCCGTACTAGCTCCCGATGCACCGGATGAGTAGCCCCCATGCGATGCTCCCCGTGAATGTCCTCCTCCAGGCGGAACATTTGTAAACCCCCCAGAACCGGAAGAAGTGCTCGAACCATCCATCCCAGCGTAGTTGAAGCCCGTAGAAAACCTCCTCGTCTGCTCAATCTCGCCTCCTGCCAAACCTCCGGCAGTCGCCCGCCGCCGTGGTGAATCCCAAGGGAGCTGTGGTGAATCTCGCCCGTACATTATTTAAGCTATAGATAAGCGACAGATAGGACGAAAGGGTAGTAGTGGTGATCTGTTGATGGAGGGATGGGATCTTTCTTTAGAGAAAATAAGGAGGGTGGACGGAGCTTATGCTGCTAGGCAAAAATGTCAAAGTTGGTTATGAAAATGTCCAAGCCCGCGATAGCCATCACATTTATCTAATCCACTGTGAACCCTTGAGTTATTTATATTCCCTCTCTCTCTCTCTCTTGTCCCCCCTACGCCCTTTGCTGTTCCACCACGCCACGTAGTTCCTGGTAGGGTTTTGTAGGCCGTTGAGCCCTGATGGTTGGCTCGTTTCCGCTGACGGAATGCAAGTTTTACAAGGCCGTGCTCTGCGGGGGGGGAGGGGATGCTCGACAGAGCCTCTCAATCGTAGGGTGGCTCGCGCGAGCTCGAAAACGGGGAGGAAGCCAGGAAGCGGGTGTCACAGGTTGATGCAAACTAACGTAACTTTGTCAAGCAGGTCAATAAGCGAATTACTCTATAGGCGAGCCAGCGCCGCGAAGGTCCCGATAAGCAGTGAGGAGAAAACAGAAGAGTGAGTAGGAAGAGGAAGGGTTGGAAAGGTTTGGGGGTGGCGATGATGTAGAAGGTGTGTGTGGGAAGGGTATTAAAGGCTACAATGTCTTCCTTAGCTGAGGTAGATGACAACGGGGCACTACCCGCGAAACAGAAGGAAGGCTCTGGGCGGAGATGAATGGAATACCCCGATCAAGCTGAGGAGGGGGAATAAGAACGAAAGTCGAAGAAGCACAAGAAAGAAGGAAGCAGAATAGACTAGGGCCGTAGTGGTAGGGGATGGGGAGAGGGAGGGGGAAGTGGGCAGGGCAAAGAGGATGGTGAAGGGGGGGGAGGGAGAAGGAAACACTGATGGCTGGGTCGAGATGAAGAAGTGACAGTCGAGTATCCCCGAGGGAGGAACGAGAGTAACTGGGAGGGGGGCGTGAGGGGGAAAGGTGGATTAAAAAACGACGGGACGAGTGGTGACTAAGGAGGTAGATATGGAGTTACAGTATAGTTGTGTCAAGGACAATCAATAGACAACTGGGCAAGGAAAACCAAATACTGTAGATGGATAGATAGAAAAGTGGAGGGAAATCTCACGGATTCCGTGCCGACCAAGCAGCCAGAAGGTAAATCAATCAGTCCAGCAATCAGTCAAAAGAGAGCGTGGGCCAGCACTACACCAATGCATCAAGTCGTTCGTGGTTCCAAGAAGTCAATAATCCTTGTCCCCATACCTAGTCTAGTGACGATGAATGAATAAATAGCGAATAAATAGCGAATGGCAGACGGATAACAGACTACCCACCACTGCCTGTCTCTGCTGTCGTGCAGAAGATAGACAACTGCGATAGGTAGAAATAAAGGAAGCAATCAAGAGTCGAATAGGCACAGCACAGCTACAATCCCTAGCGGGGAGTTATGTCTCCAGAAATACCTATTCAGTCATGTAAATGCGATTCCTGCTTGTCTGACTGATTGCACCCTAAACAACTTGCTGCTTGTATTATCAGGGCCCCGATACCGTTGAGAGATACCGGCGCCGCGCCGATATCACAATCAACCGCACCACCATATCTGCAACCTCTGATCTTCAATCCGCCCAGCTCAGATTGCCTACGATACTTTTTCCACATAACAGCCTGGAGTACTCGAGGCACTCCATACCGATGGTTCCCTTCCTGTCCACATCTTCCATAAAACGATCACTCGCTATTTACCCATAGCACGAACGCAGACCACCGGAAAGGTAACCCCCCCCTTCTCCCCTACAGCAGAGTGCAGCAATCCTCGGAGAAAACTACAGTATAGACAGGAACAATACGTACCCACACACATACATCCAGCAAAAGGACCATGACTCAAATGAATAAAGACCTGGGGAAAGGCACGCATCTTCTCCCTTCTCTCTCTCTCTTGCGGGAACCGTACAGTGCAGCACAAGTGCCGTCCCGTACTGCACACCCATCAAACGAACCCAAGCCATCCAGCAGCAGCAACATCCATCGCACAATCCCATCCCGACTTCCTATTTCTTGGCAAAAAAAAAACCATCACAACCTCCAAGAACCGGGGCCAAACCAAACCACTCATCTCGCCGGAAATGCAAAGGAAGAAAAAAAGCCCCCCCCTGTAAAAATAATAAAGCCCCAACAGGAGGAAAAAGAAAAAGAAAATAAATAAAGGGAAAATAAATAAAAAGGACCCTAAAGAGAAGGGACAGAGAAGCGAGAGAGAAGGGAGAGAAATGCGATAGCTGAATAATCATGAATAAAAAAAGATGGTGTGTGGACAAAAAGGAACCTTGTGCACACTCGCAGCGTGCATCTGCAGACGTAACCCAACATCCACCCCCAACCCATCTCGCGTGACCCAATAAGTAGTTCGGTGCGAGCCCATTTATGATACAAGTACGGTAGTTTCTGCAGCTCTTTCCCTTTTGTTTTTGTTTTTCCCCATTTTAAATGTTTTGTTCCAAAGGCCTTTTTTCGGTGTTTTATGGCTTGCAGTGGACGAACACAGCAGCGGTACGGATGTATGTATCGTGACCCGGATGCCGTACTATGTGCGGTGGTGCACGGCAGCTGATTGCAACAGTTACGATGAAGAAACGGCTGTATGGTGCTGGATCGGTACTCCCTTCCCTTTCCCACTCTGCACTGCCGGTATTATGCATCAGGGAGAAGCCGACGTTCGCCCTGCCCAGTCCATTCATTCGTTCATTCAAGCAACGGCTTATCACATAGCCATCCACTCCCGGCAATTCCAAGGCCAAAGCCAAGCTACAAGCCCAGCCCGACAGGGACAATGAAATAAAAATGTTTCTCTAAAAATTTTAAATTTTAAAAAAGAGGTCCTCGGGTTTATCCGCACACATCATACCGGAAACATCCAGAGCAAACACAGGGTGTGGCCTAGAAACTATGATAAAAGTTAAAATTAAATTAAATTAAATTATTTCGAGAATCTGAGAATTTATTATATGATACTAGGATAGTATGCTTTTTAATAAGAAAATATAAGCTCTTAACCAATTTCTTACTTCCTGCATGACTTTTTAATAGTATTAACTTTTACTTCTATAACACCTCAAAATCCTTCAAATTCTCTTCCTATGATATCATACTTAGCTAAGATATCATACAACTTGGAGTAATAGCCTCATAAAACCCAAGCCCTGTCCAGGCTTCTCAAGATTCCTTAAACAGAAAACTACGGTACAGAAGAAGGTACCAACCCCCCCCCCATGGAAAGTATGAAATCTTCACCTTTATTAAGGTTAATCATACCACCTTAAACCACCACCATTCCATCTTTCAAACATTCAAAAACAAAAACAAAAAAGGAAAAAATAATATGTATGATATAACCACTCACGCCTTACATACAGCCTTAAAACCCTCAAACCCCATAACATGAACAACATCCAATCATCCCAAATCGTATACCAACCCTCCTCCTACCCACTCTACATAATAATAGAGTATACACTTTAAAAACCAAAAGTTCTCCCCACCCAGCTGAAGCCAGCATAATACAAATACCCCCAATATCCATATTACATAAGCAATCATAATGACTTTTGCAATCCAAATCCAAAACAGAGGAGCCTCATAATATTTTTTATTTTTTTAAGCCACTGCACTCGCTCACTCAGTCATAGGCAAAAATTATCACACTTCTTGTGCGAAAGTTTGCATCATGGGAGGCTCAGTCTTCCGAAACCATACTTTAAATCATCGACCGAGCAAGTACCGTATAATCTGGTGAAAGTCGGATTGGCGCTAGCAATGATTTTCTTGAACCTGCCCAATCACCGCTACCTATGTGTTTAAGCTGTGGCGAATTTGCTTTCTTCGTGGCCTCCTGTTGGCTCGGTTGCCTCAGTTTTGCTTTAGCTCCAATCCGACTTTCACCAGATTATACGGGTAGCCGAAGCAAGTAGCGAAGCGAAAACAACAAGCACCGGTATTCGTCCAGCACCCTGAACATAGAACTATGATACAGCACAGCGCAAGCGCAGTTCATCCTTCACCCTGCCTACCGTATCGTACCTACTCACGAGGAAAAAAAACTACATCGCGTGACGAACCGGGATCACTATGATAATAAATTTTATTTTATTTCTTCTTCTTCCGCCACCCCGTCACCCCGTAGCAATACCATTTCCCTTTCCGTCAACCCCCCACTGAACACCCCCCCCTCCCCCCCCGATATCGCACCGGTACTCCTCGAGTACGGTATGATACAAGTATCATACCCGTCACCCCCCGGCTCATCATTATGAATATACGATACAGGCATAATACAGTTAAGATTAAAAGCTTATGATACAACGTCACCTCTCCCAGGACTCATACCGGTAGTCTAGCCAACCAACCTCCTCTTTTTCCTCCTCCTTGAAAACGAAAAAATCACCCCTGCAACTCCACATTCAACTCATACCAGATACCCAAACCACTCCTTCCTTCCTTCCTTCCTTCCTTCTGACTCCCTCCCTCCCTCCCTCCCTCCGCGCCTCCCTCCGCTTCCTCACTAAGATTGAAAACTCACCACCCACTACACTACTACCGGCAACCTACGAAGCGCCGACCATCGTCGGTCGACTCAGAGGCTCGAACTTAAATAGACAAATAAAACTACCGTACATCCATACATACATACACACGCACGCACTCACGCACAACTTTCCCAGAAATGATCTACACAAGGATTATCGGAAATAACAATATATATATTATAAAAAAGGAAAGAAAGGAAGAAGAAGAAAAAAAAGTTGACACCTTGTTGCTGCCTTGTGCGGGTTGGTTGAGCAGCCTAGTCTAAGGTATGACATGATAATATGCAGAGTACCCCGCTGTTAGGGTATGAGGAGTGTGGAGGGGTAAATGGGGGGAAGAAGAATTTTGAAAGTGTGGGATGAAGGTGGGGCTTGTTAATTACGGTAGTGGGGCGGGGGAGGGGTCCCTTTTTTGGGGCGTCTACAAGTAGGTACCTACCGGGTTGAAACTGTATCATATATACACAGCACGGTATGATAGGATAATGTGGGATGGTGTGCCTTAATACCTATCTTACCGCATTTGCAAAGGAAGGGGGAATTAAGAGACTGTGGTGCTCGATGATACTGCTAACTTTATAGTTGCTAATTGTTTAACTAACCAAGTCCCTGTATACTCAGGAACTAAAAATAAAAAATAAAGAAAAGCAGTATCGGAGCAGAGTGGAGTAGAGTACAATAAGCCCACAAACACACTTGTGTATGACCCACCGACCAGAAGCCACCGTCTCTTCGTATCAGGGGGGGCGGAAACAGAAAAGAAAATGCAAGGATACGCATTGATGATACATTACCATAGAATCAAACATTTCCCACCTATCCATCTGGACCATCCAGATAATGCAATGCATACCCGAAACAAGACAAGAAATAACTATCAACCCTGCCCATCATCCCGACTTGTACCAAAGTAGGCAGCGAAAAACGCCGTGAGCGAGGAGATATACAAGCAATACCGGTAATAGAAAGAAAGAGAGAGAGAAAGAAAGAAAGAACTTTTACAGTCAGAAAGGACTACTCGCATAACCTTCCACCCCGTCAGGCCCTTCTGCCTAACATATTACCAAACCACCTAGCCAATGAAATCACGAAAGCCCAACGAGCTTCTTATTCCTCTTGAGCAACTTCTCCAACTTCTTCTCGATCCCCTCCGCCTCCTTCCTTGAGGCATACACAATCTTCTCCAACTCAGCAACAGAAGCCCCGGTAACCTCTTTATCGCACTCATCAAAATCCAGCGCCTCAACGGTCCACTTCTGCCACGCCTTCCCTCGCCCGTGACGCTCCTCCAGGTGAAGATAGCGCTCCTGCTGCTCGGCGTTGAGGCCCGTCATCTGGAAACCGGTGGGGGTGGCGACGAGACTAATGTTTACGACGCCCCCGCCGCGGATCGGGTACTGGTATGGGTGGCAGTCGGGGTCGACCGTGAGGATTGGCTGGCTGTTGTTGTTGTCTGCTACGGCGGCTTTGATTAGTTGGATTTCTTCGGACGTTACATAGTGCTCCCATTTTAGGGTGGTGAGGGGTTTAAACATGTCGAGTTCGGAGAATTTCATTTCTGCCGCTTCCCGGAACTCGGCGAGGAGCTGAGCTGTAGTCTTTGTGGATTGTTGTTTTTCATCTTTCTCGACCGTTGGAGTGGTGGGTGGGCCGGGAGTAGAAGAAGTGGTAGGAGCCGGGACCGTTGCGGGGGCAGGCGTGGGAGTAGGCACGGGGGTCGGTGTGCGGGCTTTGGTGGGTGATGGAATACTAGTAGTGGTAGTAGATTCTTTCACGGGAGAGGGAAGTGATACAGTAACAGGAGCAACTGCCTGAGGGGCAGCAGTGTTGGGAGCCTCTGCCCCCTTCTCTTCTTCCTTCTCTTCATCAGCGTAGCCTCCGCCTACAACAGAATCTCCCCCACCAATCGTAGTATCCTTATTGCGTTCCTTCTTCTTCATCCGACCCACCACAGGAGCTTGCGTCACAGATCCACGCTCAAGCCTCTCGCGTTCCCTCTCTTTCTCTTCGGCTTCTTTCCTTGCCGCTGCAACCCTCTCTTTCCTCAGCGCATTCTTTGTCTTTTTAGAAGACTGTTGAGAATTAGGCGGAGGACTAACAGGCCTACTGCTGCCACCATTGGACGTAGTGTCACTCTCGCCAATCCCAATCCCTCCTCCAAGAGGCGTCTTGATAGCCGGAGAATGGATACCAGAGCTAGAAGACAATATTCTGATCATTCTTGGGCCTTGCTTGACGGCGCTTGCAGCAGTCGAAGGCACAGGAGATATCGGAGTCGTCCCCTCATAAGAGGTAGTACTGGATGTCGCAATGGCAGGAGAAATAGGACGAGGTCCAGAGGAGCTTGCAGCAGCGGCAGTAGTGTTAACTGAAGGCAAGACCGGCTTTCCCTTAGTTTGTACAGGGCGAGCAAGCTCAGGTTTTGCAGTTTCAAGACTTTCATCCTTTTTCTTCCCAATCGGCCCTAACGGTGGCTTCTTTGATTTCAACGCGCTAGCTATCGGCGGTAATGCTACTACATTCTCCTTACTCGATGGGGCCAGAGCCGGGAATTCGTCTTCATCCATCATCCCGGGAGTAAGCCTTCGTTCTTGGGCAGTTATTCCAGAACCTACGATAAACATCAAGCAGAACCATTTAGCTTCAGTTCATCAAATAAAAGGGAATGAGGAATGCCGGTAGATGGCGGCAGGCATCCCGGAACCGGGTCTGATTTTCCATATGCAAGCCACCTTGTCTTTTCATAATCATTCGCACACGAGGCAGGGCAGCAGACTACTCTTTTGACATTAACTCATGAGCACATACAAATCGTCGGGGTGAGTCTATACACTGCAAAGGAAAAGGGGGGGAACGTCATAGGCGCGCCATTCCGAGCGCAGAGAGCAAGTAAAGCAAGTTATAAAAAGTGCTGATGACAAGACACTCGAAAGGTACAAACTCGTTCGCGCCAGGGATCGTGTGAATTTTAACTGAATGGACACCTCCCCACTTTGCACTCCTCTAGCCTTTCATCTTGCTCCTCATCTTCAAAGATTTGTGCCACAAAAAATAACGTATCCCATAAAATTAGAGCACCAGATGAGACGTGACAAAAAAAGGAAATTTAAATCAAACAGCGAGAACTGGAACAGGATGAAGTAAGAAATACCGAACAAGACCCCCATTTCCCAACATTGAACGCCTTGACAGGAAAAATAGAAATTTGTACCGTTGCCCTGCTGCTTGCCCGCTGCCGTGTGCGAAGATAATGTAGACACTTGTATGAAATGGAAATTCATCGCCTGAGCCCGTCCGCCAACCTACCATCTACCACCGTAGTATTGCATATTCGGATTATACGCACCTTGCTGGCCAGCCTGGATTCCACCTTGGTGGTGTTGCATTTGCTGCTGAGGCTGTTGCTGCTGCTGCTGCTGCTGCTGCTGCTGCTGCTGCTGGGCCATTCGAGCTTGCAAGATGCTGGGATCCGCTAAGTCTCCCACTGGATTCGGTTTAGCACTCCCCCCTCCCCAATACGAATCAACATGCATACGTTTACCATCCCCGGCTCTTCCACCCAGCCCAGCACCCCCCAATACGCCAGCTCCATTGCCTCTCATCAATTCTCTAAGAAGCGCATCTGAGCTCTCGGATTTATTATGATGCCCACCAAGTCCCAGTCCTGAGAATTGACCGCTAAGACCATGAAGCCCACTCATATGACCCATGCCTGGAGCTGGTGGGGTGGGCGCACTCTTCAACCCTGGAGGTGGCTGCTGCACAACACCTCCCAGCATACCACCGCTAAGACCAGGTGCGCCACCTGCCCCATAGAATTGTGCGGCAAGATGCTGTTGGTTGTGCAGTTGTTGCTGCTGCTGCTGCTGAGCCTGTTGCGGCATCATACGAAGTTGTTCGGTCATATGAGCAATATTTCCACGGGGGTTGACAGAAGTAGATGCTGTGGCCGAATTGTCGTTGGCAAAATTGTACCTAGAGGTTTGCCTCGTATGCAATGATCCGCCATGCGTCTGGAGCTGCTGTTGTTGAGGATTTCCCATTGCGCCAAAGGGACTGAATGACTGTTGAATTTGCTGTTGCTGTTGCTGCTGCTGCGGATGTAAGATACCGCCAGGAGTGAGCACCCTCATAGCCTGTTGGTGTTGAAGGTTTTCTTGCTGCTGGAAAGCTCCAAGAGGCTGCTGTTGAGGATGATTCGCTGCAACTTCCTTCAACAAATCTCTCTGGGAAGGGGTATTTCCTCTCCCCGTCATATTTAGTGGCACCAGCCCGGGAGCAGCTGCCATTGTACCAACGGGGGGCTGTGGTTGTGGTATATCGTTTTCCGCCTCCTCGTGCTGCTGTTGCTGTTGCTGCTGCTGCTGCTGCTGCTGCTGCTGCTGAGCTCTCAAACGCTCAGCATTCTCCCTCCGACGCCTTCCTCCATGAGGATCAAACATGGGAGGCATGCTCTCCAGCTCAGCAATGTATTCCGGACTCATACCTTCGGTTGAGAACACAAAGCGGAATTTCGGGTTGGAAATGGCTAGCCTGCAGTTTTCGAGACGCTGCAAATGCTCCTGAACCTGGATTGGAAGATCCGACTGGCTTGGTTTAGTAGGAGAACGAAGAACCTTAGCTGCAGAACCCTGTGCAGATGACGAAGAGGCCTCCGGTGCTTGAGTGGGAGCTTGATTATTAGTCACCAGCCCACCAGGTGGCTTGCCAACAGGACCAGGACCCGAACTGCCTCCTGACCCAGTTGAGGCTGGTGCCTTTCCGAGACTTGATCCACTCTTGCCACTTTCTTGGCTCTGGGTCTGTACCATCGGGGCAGCAGGTACACTGCGCGGGCTTGGCGTAGACCCCTTGGATAACACAGCAGAACCTTGCGGTTGTATTACAGGAGCCACAGACCTAGCAGCAGGTGTTGGGGGGTTCTTCGCCCAGTTTGCTGTAGACGGTAATGCAGAAGACTCTCCATTATCACCCATACTTGACGATCCACCTTGGTGAGAACTAGCTCGGGCCATCTGTGCACTTTGTTGCTGGGTAGGGGGTGGATGGACTGGATGGGCAGGGGCTGCCGTAGTGACAGGGGGTTGATGCTGATGTGGGGGCGCCTGAGACGGAGCCCCTTCCTGCTGACGAACCGTAAAGGTAGACATTTGCTGTCGATCGTAGGAGTCCGCCTCTTCTCCAGGCTCATGAAGAAACATACAATTTTTATTTGGGCAAGCCTCATTGCGAAGATAGGCAGAACAATACTTCGTTGTCCCATAGGTAGCTCTGTTTTCTAGTCAGCATGCACACGGAGACAAGTAGAACCAACTATCAGAATACCTTAAGGTTCTGTCGCCATTCTGACTACCGTCAACAGCATCAATGCAGATTTCTGCATCCTCCTTTTTCGCAAAAGTGACATATACCCCAAGGCCCTGAGCACCACCGCTGCCTTGATACCCGTTGCCAGATCCATCCCGAGCAGTGGTCCTTTTGTTGACCACAATCTTGATAATTTTGCCATATTGCCCAAAATAGCTCTTTCCTCGAAGGGTTTGAAGTAGATCCTCCTCAGGTATGCGGGGATTGAGGCCAGTCACGTAGACTAAATTTTTCTGAATAACACGAAGACCAGAAAGGTGCTTACGGTTTAGAGCATCGATCTCGCGTTTCTGGGCCTCGAGCTTACGTTTCTCGTTCTGCTGACGGTTCTTCTTGTTCTGGTCGGCTCTCATTCTATATCAATAAAACAAAGAAAAAACATCAATAGTTAGCCTTCTCCATAATAATTTCTCGAGAGGTTAAATAATCGATAAGGGGCCCGCGCGGTAAGACATTGCAGGAGGAGTAGTGGGGGAAGGTGCTGGATAACCCACTCTTCGGCAGATATGCCTTTCCATTCTATGGTTTTCTCGTCGTACGGACGCCTGCAAGCGGGACACAGATTGTTCAAATTATTCTTGATATTGTTATAACAGAATTGGCAGATCTAGACCCCGATGTCAGTAACCTTCAACAGCGGGGGTAGAAACAAAGAGGCTGATCGAGAATATAATCTACCTGGTAGCCACAAGGACAGGGCCTGAAATTCCTATCTTGAATGTCGAACTCCTCAACACAGAGAGGGCTAATTTTAGGAAAAGGCAAAAGAAAACCGATTAGAAAGGGGGAAACGGCAACAAGGCAAGCAGGAATGATGGCTGGGAAAAAGGCAACTTACCAGAACTCCTCTGTATCATCGATGAAGGTGTCCTGCTGTACTCGAGACATGACGTATAACGCGAGGTTGATGAAGGCGGGTTTCGCCGTTCGAGAGTGTAGAGTTTGAAAGAGGGAGGTGAAAGATGAGTTGGGGAGTGTGTGATAGAGTCTAGGAGAAAATACAACGAAGTTTCCCCAAGAGTATGAAGGGGAGATTAAAAGTCTAGAAACGATGAAATTGTTAGTAAGTGATTGGGGTGGAAGTAGTGGCGGTAGGGAAGATGGAAGGGAAGGTTGAAGGTTATCAGAGATGTTGCCTTTGAGAGAAGGCTTTATCTTGGCCCAGCCCAAGCCCTTGGGTCAGCCAATCCAGTTTAGCTCATCGAATGACTAAGCGAGACAGGACTGCTCATGAGATGCAAGTCACGCCCATCCACTCGCCAATTCGGAATGTATCCCGAAGTGGGGAATGCACCTTGGCGCCGGGCTCTTGTTCATACCGGACGTGGGAACATCCCTCCCCTCAGTGAGATCTCTTGTTACAACAAGCTATGTTAACTATACCGGATGTAACCCTCTCTGAGCGCCAAGCCATTTTCTCTCTTTCCAGATATCATACAGTGAAAACTCTTGAAATCTGCCATCAGATCATCAGCCGTATTCAGCCAGTCAGGCCATGATAGGCTTAGTCCGACAGGTTAACAGAACCCCAAATACAAGTTAATGAGATCCAACATGCCCAGTTAGTCGACCTCATGGGGCGCGAGGAGAGCATTGTTCTTTCTTAGGAGCTTTTGTGTCTAAATTCGGACAAAGTAGGCGGAGATAAGTGGGTTCAAGAGTCAACCTTACGAATTAGCAAGTGCCAGCACCATGCACATTATGGTATCATACCGTGTTCGCATTTTTGTTGACACGCTGCCCTTTCAGGAAATCTAAGGTTTAACTTTATCTGATTCCAGCAGGGGTCTCCGGGGATGATCTAATCTAGATAATCAGTTCCCGCACCGCTGCGACTTTCAAACCAGCGGGTAAAAGACATCACAATTGACATCAAACGGCGATTCGAGCGCTGCCCTCCTCTCCAACTTACGACACGGTAGGAATCCGTTTTCCATCTCTACTCAACCCCGTTTCCCTTTTCAACCCGCATCCGCATTCAATCAAGATGTCACTGCGGATCAATTCGTCCCGCGCTATCGCGCGGTCGCTTTCGGCGGGCGCTCGCTCCCCCGCTATCAGAGTTGCCCCCACCATTGCCGCGGCGAGGACATACCACTCCGGAGCCAAAAGACCGGACGGAACAGAACTCCCCAACATTCGGAAAGCGGAGAGACCTCGTGAGTAAAAGCCATTTATCCAAAACAATGAATTCTAAACAAACGCCCTACAACAGCGATCGGACCTCTAAAGGCACCTATCGTGAACCCGTAAGTCTGAGAACCCCCCCCTCCCACCCCACCCCCCCAGTCAAAAACCAAAACCCAAGCCCGAAGCCAAAACCAACCACCTTTGCCCAACAGAGCCGACAAATACAAATCCACCTCTGAATCCCTCCACGCCTACGGCCGCTACCTAATCTCAGCCCTTCCAAAGTACATCCAACAATTCAGTATCTGGAAGGACGAGCTGACAATCTTCATCGCGCCCTCGGCCATCCTGCCCGTCTTCACTTTCCTCAAGAACCACACGGCGGCGCAGTACACGCAAGTCAGCGATATAACGGCAGTGGACTACCCGACCCGCAGTAACCGCTTCGAGGTGGTCTACAACCTCCTCTCCATCCGCCACAACTCGCGCATTCGGGTCAAGACCTATGCGGATGAGGCCTCGCCCGTCCCCAGCATTACGGGGCTCTACGATGGTGCGAATTGGTATGAGAGGGAGGTCTACGATCTCTTTGGGGTGCTGTTCGTGGGCCATCCGGACTTGAGGAGGATCATGACGGATTATGGCTTCGATGGGCATCCGCTCAGGAAAGATTTCCCGCTCACGGGGTATACCGAGTTGAGGTATGATGAGGAGAAGAAGAGGATTGTAGTGGAACCCCTGGAGATGACGCAGGCATTCAGGTATGGGTCTCTTGTCTCCCTAGGGTTCGGGGAATACTAACTTTGATATGCAGGAACTTCCAGGGCGGTAGCAGCGTCTGGGAGCAAGTTGGGAGTGGGAGGGATGATAAGCCCGATTCGGTATATCTCCCTTAACACCGCTGCCTCATTGCCGGTGCATACATGGCTTACCAGAACAGTTCAAACTCCCAACACCAAAACCAGGAGCGAAGCCAGAGAAGAAATAAACACCCGCATACATTTCCCTCCTCCCTCCAACTGTCTCTTGAACAAATCGATCCCACAAATCACACCCACCCGCTCACTCACTGTATGTAATCTACCAAACCAGTCTGCACAAATCCATCTCCCCACAAGCAGGCAGGCAGGCAAAGAAGGGAAGGAAGTAAATTCCATGAAATCTAAAATTACACAACGCAATCCCACCGTTGAAAAAGAAAAGATGATCGGAGGGTAAAAAAGCAATTTCTCCAACACCCACCCCACAACCCCAACGCCCATCAATCGATTGAACAAAAAAACATCAAAACTAAAAGTGGAAAAAAATACTACAAAGAAGCGTGCTACTAAGCCACTCTAAAAAAAATAAAAAATAAAAAGAGTTAAAGGAAAAAAAACTACCAATTCCAAGTCCGATTGGCCGCCGTAAAAACCGGCGGCTTCCACTGGATCAATTCCGGATCCAGCGTTCTCTTACCCTTAATCTTCTGCTTCTCAATCTGCTTCTGCTTCTGATTCAGGATCGCATCCGTAAGGCAGATGACGTGTTGACCTTTCTACAAATCCCAAATCACACTCCAATCAGCCCCCGCACTTAAAAACACAGATAGATAGATGGATAGTTGGATAGAAAGAGAGAGGGGAATACATACGAAATACCTCAACATATTCAAATTCTGCAAGGTATGGATAACATCCTGGGTGGTCATAGCGCTCATACTGGCCAACTCATCAATTGTGGTCTCCAACCCCTTATTATTGAGCAACAAGTCCACAATGGTATCCTGCCAGTAAGCCCGATAGCCAAGCAATCCCAAGTCCGACAGCGGTTTCTCCGGGGATCCCAGTTTTCCCTCGCGCTTGCTGAGTTCGTACGAGAAGGCGATGAGTAGTTTTCCGTACCCGTGGCGCTGGTATTGCGGGAGTGTGAGGATGCACGCCACGTTGTAGCCCTCGGCAGACTCTTTCTCCTTGGAGAAGTAGCCGATCATGTGGCAGCCGTATTCATCTCTCGTCGTCATGATATAAAAGAGAAAGGGATCGACGTCGTAGTACAGCGTCTTGTGATCTAGGAAGCACTTTGATAGGAGGCATAGATTGCGGCACCAAGTGCGCTGACGCCGCCCGTCGATCTCGAAGAAGGAGACGGCGGAGTCGCGGTATATCTCGTTCCCTGGGGGATGCAAAAGTGTGCACTTTGTTCGGTGACGTTGGAAGCGCTTCTCTTCGCCGAAGTAGCTGAGACAGAATTCGCAGATGAAGACCATATCCTCCTCAGTGTATTCCACCGGGTACGGGGAGAAGTACCAGGGCTCTACCTCATACCTTCCGATCTGTAGTTTTGATAAATTGCGCACGCGGGAGATCTCGTGCGCAGATTGAGTCATTGAGCCGGAAGTCCTTAGCTTCTCGATCTCGTGCTCCTTCGAGAAGGTCTCCGGTGACCCGCCCGCGCCATTCTGCTTTGCTGAAGCGGCGCGCGCGGCGGCGGCTTTGGGGTCTATCTCTGCGGGTTCTTCGTCGACTTCCTCATCTTCGGGGGTGCCCACGTCGCCGACAGTCTCAGATTGCACGACCAAGTCGTCGTCTGCGAGGGCGGAGGTGCGGCTCTTCTTGTTGCTGCTCTTTTGAGCGAGTGTTGGCGTTCCGGGACCCAAACTATCGCCCCTCCGTGGCCTCTTTTGCGCCCTCCCAGCCGTAGAGGTTGGCGTCTCCCGGGGAGTCGAGGCCTTCGCTACCTTCTCCGGCTTCTTCGCGGGTCTATCCGGACGTGGCCACTCCACCTCCTTCGTCAAATCTAGACGTGTAGGTGGAACCCATTCGTCCAGGCGCTTATTGAATTCCTCGTAGTGCACGTAATAATGTGGGGTGCCCTTGCGCGTTTGTATCGACAAGATCTCGGCCAGACGGTGCTCTTTTGAGTTCTCATGGTAGACATACAACTTCACACCGACGCTAGAAAGGGATATTAGCCTTGTTTGGCTTTTGAACCTGAAAAAAATGTTATTCTTGATGGGGGGTTAGGCATACCGTAGGGTTGCTATGGTGGCGATGGACTTTTCTCCAGTTTGCACATCGGGCGTGCCGGCTTCGGCGCTGGTGTCGCGTGTAGGCATGGTTTTGGTGATTGCGAATCGATTCCGGGCAGCTTTTGCCTGTCTGAATAGGTGGTGCTCGAGATATTCCTTTCGAAAGGGGAGGAGGCGGACGCGTTGATGATGAGGTGACGTTGGGGTTCTGACACGTGATTTTCCCTGTTTCAGGACTCTGCTGATCTGATAAGATAGGATTACCCCTTCCGAGAGCGACTCAAGTATCGAGTAACGTATTGGACCGGGACCGGGAAGTGGATCAATTAAAATGCACTAAAAAGGCAGAAATCTGGAAATCTCAACACTAAGAGGAGATCAAGAAAGGCAGGAGATATTTCTGATAGCACATTGTTTTAGATTTGCCCGTTTTTTGAGTTGAATTCAGAGACCTTATTTCGTGGATTCCCCATAACGAGGATTTGTGCAAATCTCAGACAAACCGATTCACTTCTGTGCGTTATCCTTATCCCCCTTTGGTTTCTGCTTGGGATCGGCACACCAGTAGTTTACCCCCCAACATAAAATTGCGAGGTCCGCACCCAAGCAAACCGGCCCCCACCCACAAAAAGACAGTCCCAACCCCCTTAGAAACCTTCAATGCTCACCTTTATTATCACCCAAAGCCAAACAACTCTCTACAGACACAATATTGTACGATATTATCCCAAGTCCGGTTGACCCAATAATATGATACCGGCATCTACAAAACAGCCCCTCACTAAACATCACTCGTCGGTATAATGATATCCCACATAACACCCATCACGCTAGCTTTACCATACTAGAAACCCGCACTAAATCGAGTTCCCCCAGAAAATCACAAGAAAATTCTTCCCAGCAGGTAGCGCCCTAGATCACTTCACCTGAACCGGCAGTGGACAAGCCACCTATCAAAAACGCTTACCTGACTGTTACTAATGGTCAAACCCCATGCACCACTAATGAGGCATTAAAAAGCACCTTAAGGCCTAACGCCGATGATCGTATAAAGCTACCAACATTCCCGCTGACTACAAACTACCTAGCAACTTCTCAACTTTCTCAGGTCTCTACGCGCGTGGGTCGGACCCGTCACCTGTTCAACAAGGCGGAGATACACCACGGCAGACAAGCGGGACAACGAACAAATACAACACCACTCCTCATCCATAATTAATTTTACCCGTATTACGCAAAATATTCTCAACCAGCTTCAAGGAGCGCTAATTTTCAACGAAAGAGAAAAGAAAAGAATGAGAGGGAATCATTACTCAATAAATATTTAAAAGAAAGAGAAAGGAATGAAATATGAAGGGAAATAAGAAACCAAGGTGGGAAAAAAAAGGGAAAGCCAAATGACGAGTCCGGATCCAATCATTCTAATCCAAGTTTTATGACACCAAACTATTTCTGCTCAACAACCGGGGCCGGGGTGGCGGCGGCGTGAACAGGAGCGACAGTCTCCACGTTTGACGGCTCACCAGGAGCAGGTGCTGCTTCAGTCTTGGATGCCTCTACTTCCTCCTTCTTCGTCTCAGCCTCAAGTCCGGTAGCCGTCGATGGGCCCGCGTTAAATACAGGCTGGGTTTCATCAACTTCGGCGGTTGCCTCCACGGGTGTTTCTACTTTAGGGGCTGTCCGGATTAGCCCTCGCACTGCGCGTTTTCAAGCAGAGTAGGGCAAAACACGACATACCTTCAGCAGTATCAGCAGTGGGCTCGGTGGGCGGCGGAGCGGGAGTGGGAGCGACGGGGACGGTGGCAGCGGCACCTGCAGCAACAACCGGAACTGCAACATCTGTAGCAACAGCTGGTGGAGGAGCGGTGGTAGGAGCGGTTGCACCCTCAGGTTGTGTCGCGGTATCGGTCTTCTTCTCCTTCTTCTTCTTCTTATTGCGACCCAAGAGCCCGCGGCCAAAATTCTTGAGAAGGTTTAAAGCATTTGGGGGCTGTCGTTCACCGCCGTGAGGTCAGCCGCGCGTGCATCGAACTTAACTCCAAAGAGGATAAAAGGGAGGAAGCAAACTTACAACACCAGGCATTGTGAAGAATGATTAAAAAAGGAACTTTCGAAGGAAGAATAAGGAGAGTTGGTATCCGCGGCTGGGAAAACGGTGAAGATATGAGAAGGCTGGAGAGAAGGAGTGGAGGATGACTAGAGGGGGGGAAAGAAGGGAAAGGGAAGGGAAAGGGAAGGAAGGGGAAGATGAGGAAGCAGGAAACGGGGGGAACACAGAAAATCTGGGCGGATGGGAGTTGAGAATACCAAGACAAAATAGAAAGACAGCGGCGGAAATACTAACAAAAAGGCAGAAAGAGCAAAAGAAAAAAGAAGAGAGCTTTTTTTAACAAGGGCCGTAAAGGGTTTTCTCTAGTTGAATAAACCCTGACACGAGCCCAACTCACCCAAACCTATCATAACCACATGGGCGGCCGAGTTGAAGCTGGACACTTTGTATGGGAAATGCCACCTTGGCTGTCCAACCTCAACCCGGCCACACAAGTACTCGAATAGCTAGCTCATGGAGGTGCGAGAGTAGCCCTGATTGGTTGGAACCGGTGAACGGGGCACCAAGCCAATTACCTAAGCTCGACAAGCTTTGATCATTCAATTTTACCGGGACGGAGCAAATCCAGCTTTAGGAAGAAGGGAAAAGGAAAAGGAAAAGGAAGCCGGAAAAAAAACGAGCTTGTTGTCCGTGCAAAGACCTTATTATTATTATGAAATAAACCCTCCACCTTGCAAGTACTCGAGTATGATACCGGGGAGATCTTTTTGGCGCAAGACAGGGATTTCATCTGGCGGGTGAACCTAAATTACTTGTAACTGTTGGGGGGCCCCCCCCCGGTACTCAACGCATGTGCTCGTAAAATTAGCAAAAAACCCAAAACGAAAAAGAGAAAGAGAAGAAAAAAATAGAAATATTATTATTATTATGATACCAACGATATCACAAGTATCATACTAAGTACTCGAGTACAAGCTATGAAACGCGTGTCCAGACATCATGAAACCAGTGAGGACGATCAACTGCCACACACACATTTCTTCGCAATCTCGCATCATACTTGTAAATTCAAAAGGAAAACAATTTCTTGAACAGGGGTCTCGGGCAAGCTCAGTCGGCCCTGTATAAATTTAATACAAGAAGGCAGATACCGGTATAAATAATGGTGATTTTTTATATTTTATTTATTTATTTCCTCCCTCCCAACCAAACCAACCGGCCTTCACTGTGAGAAAAGTATGATAAAATAAAGTATGATATAATAGCGAGCAACCCCAAACTTCGGTCCTTGCTGTGCTGGCTAGGTCAGGTCTAGGCGGAATTCTGCCCGGGAATTCGATACCGCAGGAGCTTGCTGCAATTGTTTCCTCCCTTCCTCCCTTCCTATCGCGCTGGTGCAGCCTATCATAGCGCCGTTTTACTTACTATCCGCAACGAACGGGGCCCCCCCCCCATCTCCTGGCGTAAAACGGAAATCATCATACATAATGCTAGGGTACGTGGAGCCTGGGCTCTCCCCATCTCATGTTCCAGATCGTTCATCAGGAGCGATGGACAGCTGGGTACTGTACAGGGGGTGATTGTGGGGGGTTCCCAGAAATTCGTGATTTGTAAGCTGTTTGGCTACAGTATTGCAAAACGGTGTGCGGTTAAAGTGCCGTATGTATCGGTGAGAGCATGACAGTTCTAGAATACCGGTGGGAGTCCCTTCCGAAGATTGTCTGGGGCTGCGATGGAGCAGCATGGGTCAATCTGGTGTCGCGGGGACAGTGGCCCAATGGGCAGCGCTGTGAACAGAGTCTCATGTGATTTGGATCCTCCGGAAGTGTCAATGGTACGCATAAATCCCTATATAATACCGGTATCGGGACTAGATGTCACCACTATAGAAATGATACACCAAAGGCTAATCTAGAGTTTAGATAGGGCATAAATTAGGATAGCGCATTTCTACAAACGTATTACGACATCTGGAAGGATTGGGTGACAAGCGCAACATCATTTTAAGCAGGCCGATGCGAATTCAAGTAATAAGAGGGGGAGCTCTATGGCTCCCACGATAGACTGTTTAGTGGGCAAAATATCAGGAATTATACCAACCTCGACCCGCTGTAACCTTAGTAAACCAATTCGCTTACGTTCGCGAATGACCGGACACCGCTATGAGAAGGGAGGTACCGGAAATTTTTCAAAGCAGGCTCCCCGGTAATAGCTGTCAACGTTGCATTGCAATATCACGTCCTGATCAGCGTCATCCTCAAATCAAACGGCTTGAAACGAAAGAGGAATTGAATAGGGTAATAGGGTATGGGGAACGTCTTCAGAAAACAGCGTTATCCAGTCTCGATCATCGGGTGTGACACCAGGGCCATGCCTCGTCCATGCCTTCTCAAAGTCCCATTGAAGCAGTAAAACTGAAACCAAATCTTACTATCCCATCTTAGCAACAGATCTGATAAATGTGATGTGAAAATGAATGAGAAAAAAAGACAATGAAAAACCAGTTACAAACTCCGAAGAAATGTAAGAGACTGTAGGCTTGTTGTACAAACTGCCCCTGAACTTCCCAGATAGAAAAAAAGGTCGATGTTCGTTAGTCATCTTTTCTCGTTTATTCAGAAAAAACTTTTGTTTCGATTGGATAGACGTAGGATTATGGTTGAAGAGGAAAAAAAGCATCCGTCAGCCTGAGGCGGTCGATAGGATAAAACTCCAAAACGAGAAAAGGCAGAGGAGGGGTGGGATAGTAATCCCCAAAAAATACTCCCGCTCTCAGAAGCCTAGTCTTCTTCCTCTCCCTGATGATATACGTGTTTCCCTCTAGCGACATCCTTCCTCATAGGCTGTCCGGACCCGGTGAAACCAACTGCAGAAGAAAAGTTAGCCAGTAATTCCCATAATTCTCATAACAGACATTTGGAGGGAACGGTGGCCAAGTATAAAACGTCTACGAACCTCGACCATGTACACCTTCCGGAGTTCTGAACATGCTGCTCTCGCCTATCTTTTTGGCCTTCCCAGTCTTGCCCTTTACACCCTTAGAAGCAAAGTCCTGCCACTTCTTTTTGCCCTCCTCGAGCACCTTCTTTTGTGCAATCTTCCGCCCGGTTTTCGGGATTTTCGAAGGGCCATCAGCAGCTTTACTGGATTCTCGCTTGCTCGCCTCTGCCAATTCGGTGTTTATAGTAGCAGGCTGTGAGATAATGGCGCTGTTAGATATAGCAGAAGTAGTGGGGGTAGATGAAGCAGAAGAGGGACCGATGTTATTTCCATTGCTGTGGACAGGTGAATTATCGAGTTTACGCTTCTTGCTAGCAAAGTTTGAGGCTGGCTTGATATGCTGTGCGTGCAGAGTCTCTGTAGCGTTGTATTGCGTGAATTTGACGATGTAGACTGGGTTTTGTTGTGATCCCATCACCGAAGTAATCCTGGCTGGATAAAGCTGGTTATCACCGCTCGTCCATCTCGCGAGGACGTTATCACCAACTGCATAAATACTATTACTTCCCGCTCCTGCACCTCCTACCTCATTGGAAGTACTGGGCGAATCCCGTTTATTGTTGTGATTGGTGTGATTACGATTGTGGTGGGAGGGAGGAGGAGGGGACGGGGCTCGGCCAGCTTGTTCGGCGAGAACGGATTCTGTCAGTGCGATAACCTCCTTCAGTTCCGTGACCAGGCCTACCAGCTCTGGGTTTTCGGGATCTGCTTTAAGCGCAGCTTCAACAGACTCAAGCTATAACAAGACAGTGGAGACGTTAGTCAACATTAATGGATAAACGGTGAAGAGGGGAAGGGGCAACGGATGGGAGGCTTGCCTGTAATTTGTATTCTTTCAGTTCTGCCTCCATAACTCTACTTCGGACCGAAAAATATCGGGGGGGAAGGGTAGATCGGATAAGGTGGACAGTGCGAGGGAATAATTTCGCTCGGTGGTCGGGGCGTGCAGGTCGATGATTGAATGGCGAAGGAGGCAGCTGGTGATGGCCAAGAAAAGCTTCTCCTGCGGCTTTATGGTCTTGGCACCGCCACTTCCATTCCACCTTTTAATTGCGCTCCTTACTCAGCAGAAAACAAAATGCCGAATTCGTAACGAAAGATGGCTCTCTTCAAAGTCGACCTGCTCGAGTACAGTACCAGTGCCGGGGCACTTCCAGCCGCCAAAGGTATTCTTATATTGATCGAAGGCAGTGGTGGATGAACCTGCGAGGCTACTTCGCCAGTTGGTTAATACCTGTGCGGGTGATCATACCGGTACTCGAGTACAGGAGACCTTGTACCCCCTACTAGCACTGTCCGGAATCCAGATGGCGGCACATTTGTTAGTCACCTTAATCTCACGACAGATACTGATAATGGAATAGAAATGAATCGAAACATGGTGTACTCGTCAATTCATAAAGTATCCGGATACAGAGAGCACGCCAAGCCGCCAAGCCGCCATACAAATTTGTATATATCCGGATACTTTATGAATTGACGAGTACTCGAGTAGGCTCCTCCCGACTTAAACCTCACTCCGAAACGAAAACGAAAATGAGAAATGAAAACCACTGCGAACCAAAGCCATTGTGGCACAGCCCCCGTACATTCATCTTCGTGGTCAGCAACAATACGAACAATGTATGAGCACAAGTAGATATATGTATTACTGGTACTTGCGTGGACACAGCGTACCAACAATAGTACTTGAGCTCTTAGACACACCCGCTGATGTCACCCGCCTTCTAACACTGCAACTTAGTCGTAAGCTAGGTTTAATACTGAACACATTTTTGCTGGATGCCCTGCCTTACCCGGCAACCGCAACATCTCTTCAAGCGTGAGCCGACGATAACAAAAGAATACAAACTCCCGAAAGCATTTCTTTCTGTGAGCGTTTCCAATATAAGCCCCCTAGAGTCCTGTTCCGTTATCTGTTTCTTGATAGCCATCTTCCGCTAAAACAGAACAAGACACTACGACAGGTCAACAAACACTTTTATTCACTTCCAGGATCTGAGGCCCATTACCGTAGGCACCTTCGAGACCTCAGTAGCTATTGCCACGCCAAATCCGCTGTTCCCACGGTTGTTGCGTCCTCCTTCGACTTCTCCATCGCAATTCCCCCCCATACCCTTCGACCGCGGCAGCTCTATTATCATAGTATGTTTAATATGCCTTCTATCGGATTTCTGCCGTCCGCCTCAGTTGGTATCGCACTGTCGCCCTACTCGTTTCCAATGCTTAAGATCTTAACAAAAAGAAAATAAACGCCACATACGTCCCAACCTGCAACCCCGTGAATGACCCTGATACTTGACGTCTTTGTTAATGTTGTGAAAGTTTGAGCTCGCCGGATCTCGATAACTGGTTTTCGTAATTTTGTTAACCTGCTCGGTTACGCCCATTGTGGTGTAGCACAGCGATTTCCGCCACAAGCGCCAGGGAAGATGTTTCCGCACAAGATGGGGATTATTTTGCGAGTTAACCCAAATTAACTGTTAACAAACTTTATCTCTAACGCTTGTGCGCAATTCGAGAGTGGATTTAGCGAGTTTTATGCTACCGGTGCCTGTGCCGGTATGGGGGGGGATGTCGGACACTTTATTGATCCGGCCCCGCACCCTTCTTAATGCCTTGTGCTACCGGTACTGGCATGGTAGTCCTCAGGTATGTCCAGGATACGTTGGCGGCGGATTTGCTGGGTGTGCCGTTTAGAGTGTAAAACCATGCGATGATTTAGCTGCAGTGCTTCCGCATCATACATGTACATGCAAGGAAATTTCATAGTAGTTAGATGATATTTCGAGCACGGTACTCAAGCATAAGCACTGTATATGCAATGATAAGGTCATTGTACAGGATTACATGACCAACGACATGATGATTAAGGTTGAGTGATTTCTGTACAGATACGGTACTCTACGGAGCAGTCAGCAGAACCTATAGGTATAATAATACTGGTGCTGTAGAGCGGTGGTGTAAAAGGTAGGACTGGTTGGTCTGAGGCTAAGCACCGCATATCATTGTGCACATAATATCGGTCCACAACAAGAAAATCACGGGTGCAATAACTCGAGCACTGGTTGGACAAGGCATTGACCAAGCTCAAGTAGGTTACCACCTCCCAAGTTTCTCTGAAGGGGTACGCATGCATGGAAGGAGTCCTTACGAGAGAATTTTCTAGTGTACGAAATCGGCAACATTATCAACCCATATCAACATACGGTACCAGTAGCTATCTTTCTTAGTGCGGGGCACTTTTTCATAAAACTACGGTATCCCGTAGGAGGAAATGCCGTATGACGGTAAATCATCCACTGTACCATACCGGTGCTTTAAGGTAAGATTCGCCAGGTTATCGACGTCTCACGAACCTGTCTACTTTTGACGGAGAGGCTACGGTAAGATGCGACACGGTACCAGTGCCGGGCGAGTATTACTGTAGCACACCCTTGTGGTAAGCCTCTATTTTTACTTTCCCTTACGAGTAAATTTAGTTTTTTTTGATGGAGGCTCCAATTGCGCACACAGTGAGGATTGCGACCAATGAGAAGGATCTGTGATACGAGAATAATGCGGAGGGTCGGCGAATGGGAGAATCGTGCCCTAAGAGCAGTTTCATCGCAGCCAAAGATTGGCGCAGCCAGTGAAAATGTCAAACGGATCGATGGTACATACCGTATAATACCCCACTGATGTCTGGGGGCATTGGTTGTTTGCCCCCCGGTCTCACTCACAAAAATGTGCATTTGTAAGCTAGGCTGATGAGCTTGTTAGAGTGGGTGCCCGGTATGGGAAGACAAAGAAACGGAAAGAAAGGCAGCCCCGGAGTTAGACGGAGGACCGACAGTTCCTCCGTTGCTGCGATGTACGATACTCGAGCACCGTACTGATACTGTGCAGTGCAGTAGGACGGGGTGCTCCATCCTGTACTGTACTCGTCCGGTGTCCCATTGCACCGCTACCGCATGATACAGGCGAGAGCAAGAGCAGAAAGAGATCGGGAGGTGCCCACCGTTCGGCATCCTGCTGCCATTCCCACCCTCGACTCGGTACAGTACAGGAGTCTCTACAGGCACAGATATCGCATCACTGAGAAGGCTTTCATAAGTGACAGGCTCCATCACCGCGTCGGAAAGTGTATCTCATAACTCTGCATCTTGTTCCAAACATATTCGCTGTCCTACCATATCCTCCAAGAAATACTGCCCTCGGCATTCAAACAGCGCGAAATCTACCTACCACCGCTAACTTTCAAAACCTTCCCCCCACCACTACAATTTTTAACTTCTGTTATGCAAGTACCGGTACCATAACACATGCAGATTCCTGAGGTCCGAATACCGAAGTTCTTGCCTCATCTTTTTCCTTTTTTTGCTGTTACGAGTACCGTAAAAACTTTTGCGATTCGCCGTCTCAGGAAGAGGTGGTACAGTAAGAACTTTGGCTATTCGCCATCTCGGTTAGGTTGCAAATCTCGGGATTCAGAGACGGAGTTTCTTGAGATGGATGAATACTTTCCTAACATGGTATAGCCTGAGTGCTTTGGCCTTGTTTGATCTTCTCAGCTTTCCAAACTAAACCTATCTTGGGCTAATGACTCGGTCTCCAGAAATCCTGA
>Ga0307509_10000264_pt1 | contig 86090 bp, 64 predicted proteins | sample 10_EM_MG_FD_202245 | JGI IMG/M metagenome (GOLD analysis project Ga0307509, IMG submission 202245) | Populus trichocarpa ectomycorrhiza microbial communities from riparian zone in the Pacific Northwest, United States - 10_EM | ecosystem: Host-associated > Plants > Roots > Unclassified | place...
GCTTGGCCGCGGCGGCGCAGGCCTTGCGCCAGCTGCGCGCCTTGCCGCCGTGGCCGTCGGTTCCGACCGGCGCGTCGTCATCGAGGGCCCGCAGCCGATCGCACGACCGCAGAAACGACGGCACCGCCTCGGCGAGGTGGTCGTCGGCCCAGCCGGGCAGATCGGCGAACGCGACCTTGGTGAGGCTCAGCGTGTCGTGTGGCGCGGTCGAGCCCTCGATCGCGCGGCTGTCATCGGGCGTGCACGGGACCGTGACCGCCAGCCCGGCATCGGCCGGCGGGGTTGCGCCGAGCTCGACGATCGAGGCGGGGGCATCCTGCGCCACCGGCGCATCGCGAGGCGCGGGCGTGGAGCCAGCGGCGGCCCGCGGGCTGGTCGGCGCTTCTGCGCCGCGGCAGCCCATCACGAGCGATGCGATCACGAGCCAGCGCCACCGGAATGTTGCAGGGCTCGCGGGAGGGATCATCCGTGGACAGCGAAACGCGCGAGGTCGTGCGCTCATTCGCTGCGGTTGTCGCATGGCCTCGTCCAGAGCGGCAGTTTGCGGCGGAGCCGCGGGAGCGGGGGAGCGAGGCAGCGCAGCGTGCAGGCGCGCCGCGAAGCGCGCGAGGTCGTGCGCTCATTCTCGGCGGTCGTCGCATGGCCTCGTCCAGCGCGGCAGGGCACCACGAATCGCGCGAGAGGTCCTGGGCCATCGCCAGCCGTGGTCGCCTCGCCGCGTCGGCGCCCCTTGTTGCGGCGGCTACGGCGCGTCGAGCGGGCGGCTGAACACCGCCACCCAGTTGGTGTCCAAGAAGCTGGTGGCCGGGGGATTGACCACCCAGGTCGACATCACGAGCTGGGTTTTGCCGAGCGCGCCGGCTGCGAAGAACCCATAGCCGCCGGACCAGGGGGCGGTGGCGCCGGCGATCGAGCTGTGCGTCCAGCTGCCATCGGGGTGCTGCTGCGCGACCAGCAGCTCCTGCGTCGTGGCGTCCTGGTAGACGACCTGCGGGCTGCCGCCCGGCGGCAACACCAGCGCCGCGTCGGCGCCGACGAAGTGAAACTCCGGCTCGGGCAGGCCGTCGATCGTCGTGCCGACGACGCGGTAGCCGCTGTCGATCACCTGCGGCGTGGCGGCGGGGGCGTCGGACACGTACCTGAGATCGTGTCCGGTCATGCCAGCGTACGCGACGTGGACCACGCCGCTGGCGTCGACCGCGACCGACGGCGACCAGCCCACGTCGACCCCGCCCGAGCCATCGAGCACCCGCGGTGCGGCGAACTGGCCGGTCCGCGCGTCGAGCGTCGAGACCTTGAGGTCGCCGCTGGTGCGGTCGTAGTACGCGACCACCGGCGCCTGGTTCGGCAGGCGCGCCGAGTCGACGAACAGGCCGAGCCCATCGGGCAGTGGAAACATCGTGGTCGCCGGATCGGCCGCCGGCAGCGCCGCGGTGTCGACCACCCAGGTCTGCCAGTCCCCCGCGCTCGTGGGTTGCGTGGCCTGCGCCGAGACGAACCGGACCTCGGCCCGGGTCCCGGTGGCCGTCTTCACGTGGGCGAGGTAGGCGATGCCGGGGCGGCCGTCATCGCTGCGCAGCGTCAGCGAGCTGTACATCCCGGCGACCGCGTCGCCATCGTTGACGAGCGCGCCGGTGCCCTGGTCGACGACGTGGATCTGCCACGCGCCGTTGCGCTTCTGCGCCAGCTTGAGCGAGCCGGCATCGCGATCGAAGTACGCCACCGACGGGGTCCCATCGGAGCCGATCGCGATGCTGGTGTACATCCCGACGTCCGGGCCGGCCTCGTCGATGCCACCGCGGATCTTCGAGCCGGGGACCGCGATAGGTCCCGCAGGGACGCCGTCGACCCACTCCCAGGCTTCGTCGGGGATCCGCCCCTCGGTCGCCTTGGCGACCACGAGATCGCCGTGGCCCTGGGCGTAGGCCGAGACCCAGATCGCGCCGTCGGGGCCGACCGCGACGTCCGAGTACGTTCCGACCCGGCCGAGCGGCACGTCGCTCGCGCAGACACATCCGTGCTCGACGCAGAACGCCAGCTCGCCGCGCGCGCAGTCCGCGGCGCTGCAGTCGTCGTTGGCCTCGCACACCGGCGGCGAGCTCGTGGGTGGCTTGTCCGTGTTCTGCGTGGCGTGGCCGCAGCCGATCTGAAGCACCAGCGCGGCGGTCGCTCCGACCCACGGCGCCGCGAGCAGCGCGTGGCGGCCGATCGCGCGGGCCGCGGCGCGGGGCCGCCGGCGACCGAGGACCAGGCCCCCGGCGATCATGAGCAGCAGCGCGCCACCCGCGCCCGGGGTGCGCCGCGCGCTGCACCCGCCGCCGCTGCCACCGGTCGCGCCGTCGAACGGCACCACCCGCACGCGCGCCGTGTTGCCGATCTCGTCCCTCACGAACACGGCGAGCGAGCCGTCGCTGCCGCGATACGCCTCGGCGACGTCGCGCAAGAGCTCGATGGTGCCGCCGTCGGCCCACGCCGACGCCGGCGCCGTGCTGTCCGGCGCGCCGAACGCGTACTGCAGCGCCTTGCCACTGACGATGTCGAACGCCGGGATCTCGTAGGTGTCGGCGTTCCACCGCGCCTGGTCGGTGGCGATGTGCGGCGCCACCGAGTCGATGATCACCGGGACCTGGCTCGCCGCCGACACCGTGTGGTAGTCGCCCTTGACGCGCGACTTGACGCCGATCGTGTACTTGCCCTGCCACGCGAACGCCTCGTCCTGGATCACCAGCGGGCCGGTGCGCCACGTCCGCCACATGCCGTGGTCGAGCTGGTAGCTCCACTCGAGCTCGCGGCCGCTGGCATCGTACGCGTCGGCATCGAACACGACCCGGGGCAACGCGCCACCGGCCTCGTGGAGCAACGCGCCGCGAACCGTGGCGGCGTCGGGCGTCGTCACGCTGATCAGCCGCGCGCGACCGCTCGATGGCAGCGCCGTGGCGACCGGTGCGGGGCCGTTCGCGGCGACGGCGGTCGACCACAGCGCATCGCGGGCGGCGAGCTGGACCATCTGGGCGCTCGGCGCCAGCGACGCATAGATCGCGAGGAAGTCGTCCTGGCTCGTGGTGACGTGGTGGATCGTCGGGCTGTCGAGCCGGAACCCGGCGAACGACGGCACCGCGATGTCCGGCAGGTTGCCGAGCATCGGCGTGATCAGGCTGAACACGGAGGGCAGCACCGCCTCGAGGTGCGCCGGTGTCTCGCGGATGAGCTCGGTGTTGAGCGCGGCGATCGCGATGTTCTCGGGCGCGATCCCGACGAGGGTCGGCTTGATCGTCGCCTGCGCGCCCGGCACTTGCTCGAGCTCGACGTTGACGCCGATGTTCATCGTCAGATCGAGCGTGAACGCGCGGACGTAGCGCTCGAACAGGAACGCGTAGAAGTCGACCTCGAGGTGCTGGACGCCGATCGTCACCGCGGGCGACGCGACCGTGTTGTCGCCGATCGAGAACGTCAGCGCGCGCTGCGGCCGGGTGACCAGCAGCAGCGGATCGTTGCCCTGCCCGGACCCGAGCTGACCCAGTGACGGCACCAGCAGGCCGATCGTCCCGAGGTTCAGCTGACTGACGAAGCTCGTCCCGACGCTCAGGCACAGCGCGCCCGACGTCACCAGGTGGTGGCCGGCGAGCTCGAGCGTGGTCCTCGAGATCCCCATCGCGATGTCGGCCGCGGGATCGACCGGCACACCGTCGAACGCGCCGGCGACCTCGAGCCCGAACGACGAGCGCGGCGTGGGTCGCAGGTTCGTGGGCGGATCGCCCAGGCGCGGCGCCGGCAGCGGTGGCACGCACAGCGCCGGCTCGCTGGCGAGATCCGCCGTGCGCGTCGTCGGATCGCGATCGGCGTTCAGCCCGGTGATCACCCCGAGGCTGAGCCCCTGCTGGTTCATGTGCACGTAGCCGCCGGGTGTGATGCGCGCCTCGAGCTGCGCCGCGACCCCTGGCGACACGCCCGCGAGCAGGTTGCCGACGTCCATCACCCCCACCAGGCCGAGATCCGCGGGCAGGAAACCCTGGATCAGCGTCGCGATCGCGGGCGACAGCAGATTCTTGGCGAAGTCCTCGACCGTGCCTTGCAGGATGGTGACGAGCAGACTCGCGATGTCGCTGAGGAGGCCACACACGAAGCCGTCGCTGCTGAAGTGCTGGCCGCTGAAGCTGAAGTCGGTGATCGGGTTGGCGTGGATCGCGAGCTTGCCGGTGACCTGGTCGATCTCGAGGATCACGTCGAGATTGGCGACCAGGTGATCGACGGTGACACCGAGCGTGCAGGTCCCGCCAAGGCTCAGCGGCACGGATGCGGTCGCCCGGGCGTCGACATGGACGGTCAGCGCCTGCGGGTTGCTCGCGCTTGCCGCGACGTTGAGGCTGTTGAGCGTGGGGAGCACGCGGCAGCCCTTCGTGCACGACTCCTGGTCGTTCTGGCAGTAGTCCACGGCCCCCGCCAGGACCGAGCCTCCGGGCAGGCAAAACCCGCCCGCGAGCTGGGTATCGAGCAACCCCGGCAGGATCGACGTGATCGCGCTGAAGCCATGGGGCGTCACCCGGATCTGCGCGCCGCCTTCGACCGTCTGCGACGCCGGTAGCTGGCCCCCTGGTAGCGGCTGCGCCGGGGTGCAGCCACCGCAGCCGCCCGAGGACCCACACGCGCCCATCGCAAGGACAAAGCCGGCCGACAGGACCAGGTTCGCCAGCCTCCGTTGCTTCGCCAGCCTCCCAAGGCTCCCTGAACGTGGACGGATCAACATGCGGATTCCTCCTCCGGGACTATCGAACGCCAAGATACACCTGAACGGAGATCAGGCGGAACCGTCAAATGTTCCGTAGGCTATGAATTAGGCTGCGGATTTGAGCCGAGAAGTGGTCGCATCCATCGCACAGAGCTGCCACGGGATTCGGCCCAGCTGAGCCGGCATCGCCATCGATGATTGCAGCTCCCGTGCGTCCGGACTTGACACTTACCGACCCCTCCCGCTATCTACTGCGCCCGCACTGGGTCCGTAGCTCAGATGGATAGAGCGCCGGGCTTCGAACCCGTAGGTCGGGCGTTCGAGTCGCCCCGGACTCACCTGAAAATCGAATCTTCGCCCGTAGCAACCCGGGGGCATAGCTCAATGGTAGAGCATCGGACTCTTAATCCGCTGGTTGAAGGTTCGAGTCCTTCTGCCCTCACCCCGTAACGTCGAAGACCGCGGCCGTTTCTCCTTGGAGACGGCCGCTTCCGCTTGTCCGGAACGGCAGAGCCGGTAGTCGACCGTGCTACGTTGATCGCGTGTCGCGCCCTGCTACCGTCGGCATGATGACCGAGGCCGAATACCTCGAGTACGATCGCACCCACGACGGCAAGTACGAATACGTGAACGGCGAGGTGGTCGCGATGTCGGGCGTGTCGGACGCCCACGATCGGATCCAGGTCAACGCCACCGTGGCGCTGGCCAACCGCCTCCGGAGCGGTCCGTGTCGGGTTCGCGGTGCCGATCTACGGGTTCGCCTCGACGAGACCGGCCTGTATTGCTACCCGGATCTGACCGTCGTGTGCGGCGAGCCCGCGTTCGCCCCGACCCGTCCGGTGACCTTGCTGAACCCGCGGGTCATCATCGAGGTCCTGAGCGAGACCACCGAGGAGTACGACCGTGGGGCCAAGGTCGCGCACTACCGGCACCGCGCGTCGGTCGATCTGATCCTGCTCGTCGACTCCCAGCGCCGGATGGTCGAGCGCCAGCAGCGCAACACGGACGGGACCTGGACCTTGTCGGAGCATACGACCGGCAGTGTCGTTGTCCTCGAGCACGAGGTCTCACTCGACGAGCTCTACGACGGCGTCGCTGTTGCCGCCGGTCCGTAGCGGTACCCTGGCGCCTGGCGATGCGCGATCATCCGGACATGCACCCTCGCTCGCTGACGGATGCTGCGCAGCAGGCGCGCGAGCTCGGCGGGCTCACCATCTCGCAGACCGTCCACGCCGCGGGTTCGCTGCTGGCGCCGCACTATCACGAGCGTGCGTACTTCTGCCTGGTGACCGCCGGGCGGTTCGAGGAGCGGGCCGGCGGAGGCTCGCATCGCTGTGCCGCGGACGTCGTCGTGTTTCATCCGCCGGGCGATGTCCACGCCGACGCGTTCGATGTGGCCACCAGGTGCCTCAACATCGAGCTGCCGGCGGAGCTCGGGCTGGCACGGGCGGAGCTCGGCGATACCTTCCGCCGCCGCGACCAGCGCCGCGCGCTCGGGCTGACCGCGCTCGGGCGCCGGATCCACCGCGAGCTGGGCCGGTCCGACGCCGCCTCGGGCCTTGCGCTTCAGGGCCTGGTGTTCGAGCTCGCCGCCGAGTGGAGCCGGATCGATCCGAGCACTCGAACCCCGGCGTGGCTCGGCGAGGTGTTCCGGATCGTGCACGCCGAGTACGCGACCGGGATCGACTGCCGCGCGATCGCCGCCCGGGTCGGCGTCCATCCCGTCCAGCTGTCACGCGAGTTTCGGCGCGCCTACCACGTGACGATGACCGAGCTCGCCATCCAGCTGCGCGTCGAGCACGCGGCGCACCTCTTGCGCACCACCCAGCGCCCGCTGGCCGCGATCGCGCTCGACGCTGGGTTCGTCGATCAGAGCCACCTCGCGAAGCTGTTCCGCCGCCATACCGGCACGACCTGCGCGCGCTACCGGCACGGCGACCGCTAGCCGCGCGAGCAACGGCGTACCCTCGCGTAATCCGGTACAAGACGTGCGCGGCCGGCTGACTACAGTGGTTGCATGACACCCGGTCTCGCCTTGCTGATCTGCGCCGCTGGATGTGGCTCCGCGGCGTCGATTGCGCCGCCCGCCACGTCGCCACGTCCGGCCGCGCTGCCGCGCTACACGATGGAAATCACGCTGGTTCCCGAGACCCACGAGCTGCGGGTGACGGGCACGCTCGTCGTCCCATCGCCCGGCACGACGATCGCGATCGCGCTGATGGATGCGATGACCGAGGTCGAGCTGACCAGCACGCCGGCGGGGACCTGGTCGGCACCCTCGGCGCCGCGGCCTGGGGCCGGCAACGCCGACCGCACGCTCACGCTCGGTCGGGTGGCACCCGAGGTCGCGATCCGGTTCTCGTACGCGACCCACGTCGAGACCACGTTCGTCTACCACATCGGTGACAGCGCGATGTTCGCGGGGGGGCCGACGTCCGCGTGGTACCCGCAGCTCACAACCGGAAAGGCGACGGGCACGTTGCGGTTTCACTACCCGGAACGCTACCGGATGGTCGCCGGTGGCAGCGCGACCGACAGCGTCGCGAGCGGGACGCGCACCACGGCCGTGGTGTACGACAAGCCGTCGACCTTCTCGTTCGCCGCGGCTGCGTTCGTGGAGCGAACCCGCGACGGCGTGGTGCCGATGCGCGCCTACGTGCTGCACGACCGCCCGGAGATGGACGCCTACCTCGATGGCTGCTCGCGCGCGCTCGCGATCCTGTCCCGGGAGTTCGGCGCGTACCCGTACCCGGGCTTCGCGCTGGTGGAGCTGCCGAGCGACGCCACCCGAGCCGCCGGGTTCTCGGGCGCGAGCTTCGAGGGCTTCATGGCAGCGAGCAGCAAGGATCTCGATGCGCCGTTCAACCTCGCGTACTTTGGCCACGAGATCGGCCACCAGTGGTGGGGCAATCTCGTCACCAAGGAGGGTCGCGACGGCGGGATGCTGACCGACGAGGGCCTCGCGCAGTACGGCTCGCTCCGCGTCGTCGAGGAAGTGGCCGGCGCGGCCGCGGCCGAGGGCTATCGCCGGCGCGGCTACCCTGGCTACAGCGACGCGCAGTCCGCGCTGGGCTACCTCCGCCATGCGGCGGCGGGGCTCGACGAGCCCGTGGCCGCGCCGAACGACAGCTACGTCCCGCTCACCCACACGCTCGCGAACAGCAAAGGCCTGCTCGCGTTCGATCACCTGTCGCGCGAGATCGGTCGCGCGCAGTTTCGCGCGGCGCTGCACGAGGTCACGACGCGCTTTGCGTTCCGGACCATGGCATGGCGCGAGCTCCGCGAGATCATCCAGGCCCACGCGGACCACGACCTGGGCGCCGCGTTCGCGCAGTGGTTCGATCGCACCGGGGCACCGGACGTTGCCGTCGAATGGGCGCCGTCCGGCCGGACCGCGCGTGGCGCGATCGTCCAGCGGGGCGCGCCGTATCGCCTCGACATCGAGGTCGCGCTGATCGGCGCGCGCGACTCGGTGACGAAGCGGATCGCGATCGACGGCGCGCGCACGCCCTTCGCGTTCGACGCGCCGTTCGACATCGAGCGCATCGAGCTCGATCCGCACTTCGAGATCCTGCACTGGACGCCGGAGTATCGCGCCGAGGCCGAGGCGTTCGTCGACTACACGCGTGCGTCCGCCCAGCTGTCGGCTGGCGACGCCAAGGCCGCCGAGGCGCTGTTCGTCGCGGGGCTCGAGCGAGCTCCTGCCAACGAGCGCTACGGCGTCCGGTTCCGGCTCGAGCTCGGCTACGCTCGCGTGCTGCGCGACCGAGGCGATCTGGCGCAGGCCAAAGCCCACCTGACCGCCGCGCTTGGCGCCCCGGTTCGTCCCGCCGACTACCTGCCATGGGCCTACGCCAGGCTGGCCCAGATCGCCTCCGAAGAGCACGACCAGGCCGCCGTGGTCCGCTATGCCCAGGCGGCGATCGACGCGGAGGCCGCGGCCGGCGAAGCGCTCGGCGCCGCCGCCACCGTGACGCCGCTGCTGGCGAACCCCGACGGTCCCCACTAGCGGTCGCCACCGGCTGGGTGCGGCGCGATCCGCCGCAATCATCCACGGTGCCGCTGGCACGCGACGATCACGATCCCGGGAGCCGCCACGTCAGGCTGGTGCGGACGAACAGCGCGCGCGGCAGATCCTGGCGCCCGCCGGGGACCACATCGCCATCGCGGTTCAGCGTCTCGGCGTGGCGATAGAAGCTGAAGCCGCCGAACGCGGTGAGCCAGATCGTCGACGTGAGGCGCACCCCGGTGAACAAGCCGGCGCTGCCGACCGTGTAAGTGGCGTGATCGATGCAAGCGCCGGGGTTCGCCATCGACTCGTTGGGCGAGGTCGTCAGATCGTCGGTCGGCTGCGCCTTGCACGGCCAGCGAGCGGTCGTGTCATCGTCGCGAATCGTATAAGCACTGCCGGTCACCTCGACCCGGGCGCCGAGCTCGATCCGGTTCCATGCGGTGTAGCGCGCGCTGGCGAACGCGGGGACGAACATCTCGATCTGCACCTCGTCGATCGGCTTCCACCGGACCGACACCGCCGGCAGCGGCAGGATCTTCCCGAACCCACCGGTCACCAGTGCGCCACCGCCGATGTTGAGCCGGTCCGACGCCGATCGGCTGACGAGCGCGAGCCCGGTGTAGCGGATCGTCCGCGGCTCGACGGTCTCGAAGCCCCCGGTGAGGCTCCCGGCGGCGCGGACCGACAGCGACCAGCGGTGTGGCAACAGCTGGACGAACAGCGCCGAAAGCTCGGGCGCGTGAAACGTGCGGCGCGCCGTGTCCGTGGGCATCGGGGCATAGGAGACGGTGTCGACGTGATCCGCGATGCCGGGGATGAGGAAGCGGCTCCGCGACAACGGGATCGGCACGTTGAGTGTGAGCTGAGCAGACGAGATCTGGACTTGTGTCGGCTGACCGCTGCCAAGGTCGGCGGGTGGCGCGTATTGTGCGCTCAGCTCGACGAGGCTCGGGAGCTGCGCTGCTGCGGTCCGCGGGTTCGCGGCGAGCACGAGCCACACGATCGCGACAGGGATGGAGAGCCGGACGACCCCGCGCGCGGTGCGGCGATCGAACGAGGGGGTGCAGGCCGCGGCCCGTAGATCCGTGTGCGTCATTGTCGAACGGCTCCTGGTGACAATCATTTCAAACACTTGTTCAATGGCCGCGCGAACGCCGCGGGCGCGTTCGCAGCCAGCGGGCGAGCCGGCGCATGCCGGCAAACGCGGCGATGATCCAGCCCGTGCGCGCGCGAACGCCGGAACGGCCCGACGTCGCCCGCGCGTTCCAGTCCCAGTGCATCAGGGCCCAGCCCACCGACGCGTCGCCCTCGCCCTCGTCGACCGGCCATCGCGCCGATGCGTCGCCCTCGATCTCGTCGACCAGGCATCGCGCCGACGCGGCGCCGTCGAGCTCGCCGACGGGGCATCGCGCCGACACGTCGCCCTCGAGCTCGTCGACGGGGCATCGCGCGGACGCGTCGCCCTCGATCTCGTGGAGCCTGTCCATGCGGCAGACGGGCGGCGTCGTCCCGCGTGGACGGCGTCCTGAGTGGACCCATGCGATCGGCTGGGCAGCGATCGGCTGGGCAGCCGGCATCGCACCCGCCACGGCATCCGTTGAGGTCGGTGGGTTCGCCACCTTCAGCGACCGCAACAGGCGCTCTGCGAGGATCGGCATCAGCGTGCCGAAGCCGCCGAGGCCGAACGGTGCATGTCCTTGCATGTATACATACAAACACAAAAACCTAGTTAAATCAAGGATGATTTGTCAGTCCTGGTATACATACAAGGCAGTGACTACGGACATCCGCACGCGGATCCTCGACGCCGCCGTTCTGCTCCTGGAAACCGAAGGCGCGAAGTCGTTCGGTCAGACCCGCGTGGCCCGCGCTGCGGGCGTCAAGCAAGGCAACATCACCTATCACTTCCCGAAGAAGGCCGACCTCGTGGCGGCGGTGGTGGAGCGGGTCAACGAGCGGCGGCTCGCCGAGCTCGATGATCTCGTCGAGCGCGCGCACAAGCTCGAGCCCCAGAAGTTGCAAGCGCTGCTGTTCGATCGCCTCCCCGCCCTCGCGATGGAAGCGAAGCGGTCGCGCGTGATGCTCGCGCTGCTGATCGAGGGCCAGCGCGATCCATCGATCGCCAAGCTGCTCGCGGCCGTCAACGGCAGGCAGCGCGCGGCGCTAGGCGCGCTGCTGCAGCGTGAACCCGACGATCTGGACCTCGAGATCGTCCTGGCCACGCTCAGTGGTCTCAGCCTCCGCGGGCTCGGTGATGGGCAAAGCGACGACCACGTCAAAGCCTTGCTCCGCCGATTTGGTCAGTGGCTCCCGACGCTGCTTGGGCCACCGATCGCAGCGCACCCCAGCGCGGCGGGCGACGTCGAGCGCAGCGCAGCAGCGGCCGGAGATGTGGTGCCCGGCGCAGCGGGAGAGGTCGCGCCGGGGGCTGCCGGAGACGTCGCGCCCGCTCTGCGCGGCCTCGACCTGGGGAGCGCGGGGGGGCCGAAGCAAGAACCAGCTCGAGGGGATCCGCGCACATGAACGTGTCGCTTCGCGCCGCGGCCATGACGTGAGCCGCGGTTCGCGCCGCAGACGTGAACGAGCGGGTCGACATCGTCATGCCCTTGGTCTCTGCATGGGGCGCGATCATTCAATGAAATCGACGAAGGTGTGCACGCCATCGACCGCGCGGGCGGTGTCACCGCCGCCGAGCCGGCGGATCCGACCGTCGCATCGCTGGGCGGCGACGTTTGTGCGGGGGCCCATCTCGGCTGCGTAGCCGCGGTCACCGGCGTCCACGCGGGCGCCGATGCCGGCTCGCGGGCGTGGCTCCGCGCTAGATGCCCACGGTCAGGCCGAGGCCCAACACCTGCGACGTCGAATCGACCTTGTTGACCGCACTCTCGAGGTTGACGTGGTGGACCGTGTAGTCGACGAACACGGACATGCTGGCGATCACCGCGTTCAGCCGCAGCTCGAGGCCACCCGCCGCGAGGAATCCGTTGCCGCTCAAGTTGTAGCGGTCGTCGTCCATGTTCAGCCAGGTTCGCTCCAGGCCGCCGCGCCCGAAACCCTCGAGGGGGCCCACGATCGGGATGCTCAGCTTGAGGGCCGCCGACGCTTGGTACACCGTTTCCTTGCCGTTGGGCTGGGTCGCCACGTTGAAGCCGTTCACCGCGCCCTCGAGGGAGAAATTGGCGACCCGCAGGCCCACCAAACCGCGCAGGCTATTGCCCGACGGGGCGCCTACGTTCTCCATCGCGTCGTTGACGTTTGGCTTCGTGCCGAAGCCGAGTCCCAGGTAGACGCCGGCCGAGGCCGAGGCCGATACCGAGAAGGCGATGGTGGCTGCCAGGAGGGCCAAGGTCCGAGGGGCAAACGAAACAGCTGCTTGCATGTATACATACATGCTTGAGAATTCGAATGCGTCAAGGCGGATTCGTCCATCCTTGGCAGATATACATACATGGCCGGGAAGGTGGGTACTGGCAACCGGAACCACCGCCCAGCGCTCTGAATACCGGGGCCGAAAGTCTGTTAGATAGCTGGAATAGATTGATATTTCGGTATCAGGCCATCGGCGATGGCGCGCGCGGCTTGGGGCGGCGCGGTCGCGAGATCGGCCGTCGCAGACGCACTACGCCGGAGCGTCGGTCGCGGTCGTGGTCGGGGTCGGCCGGTAGCGCAGAGCGGTCGGATCCCACGCGAGGACGATGTGGGCTGTGGTGCGCGCGAACGCCTCGAACGGGCGCTTGATGGGCCGGAATCCGTCCGTGACGGCGAGCGAGTCGACGATCTGGATCTGGCGCGGCCGTGCGTGCTCCGGGAGCTCGGCGACGGCGCGCGACAGGCCCGCGAGATCGAGCGGCTTGCCAGCCTGGAGCTCGATCTCCGCGACCGGCACCTGGTGCAGCCCTGGAGGGAGACCGAGGGTGAGATCGGCGGCGAGATCGAGGGCGCCGGTGACGGCGGCGAGATCGAGGGCGCCGGTGACGGCGCACAGGGCGACGCCGGGGGCCTGGTAGAGCGCGTCCTCGATCCGAGTCGACGCCACCGGCCCCAGCGCGGTGGTGATCATCTGGCCGCGGCGGTCGACGAACCAGTAGTCGCCCTCGGTGTCGACCTGGAAGAAGTCGCCGGTGACCAGCCAGCCATCGCCGGGGGCGAAGCCATCGCGCAGGATCCGGTGGTTGCTGCCGAGCGCCGGTTCGCCGGTCAGCTTGGCGATCAGCATGCCGGGCTCGTCGATCCGGGCGTGGATCAGCCGGCCATCGCCGCCGCGCGCGAAGTCGTCGTCGGCGAACGACCAGGCCGCGATCGCGACCTCGGGGCTACCGGGGAGCGGCCGGCCGACCGAGCCGAGCTTCTTGCCGCGCGCGTTGGCGAGCACGATGCTGGCTTCGCTCGATGCGTACATCTCGAGCACGCCGACCGGGCCGAATCGATCGACGAGCCGGCGCCAGACATCGCGGCGCAGGCCGCTGCCGGCGAACAGCCGCACCGGATTGTTGTTCTCGCCAAGCACCGGGGGCGCGTCGACCAGGCGACGGCACATCTCGCCCGCGTAGTACACGACGCTGACGCCGTAGCGGCGGACCTCGTCCCACAGGGTCTCGGGCGAAAACTGGCTGGCGAGCGCGAGCCGCGCACCGCTGACCACCGCGCTGCTGATCGCGACCAGCGTGCCCGAGGGATGGTGCAGCGGGAGGCAGCAATACACGGTATCGCGCGCGGTGAGCGTGGCGGCGGCCGCGGCCCCGAGCGCCGAGAACGCCCAGCGGCGATTGGTGATCCGCACCGCGCGCGGTGGCTCGCCTCCGCCGGAGGTCACGAACACCATCGCGAGCTCGCAGGCCCGCCCCGGATCTGGCCGGTACCACGCTGGCAGGGTCACGGTCTCGGGTGCGATCGCCTCCATGTCGGTCACCCCGGCCGGCAGCACGCGGCTGAGCCCCGGTCGCCACGGGACCTCGCCGACCCCGCCGAGCACGAGCACCGGGCCGGTGATCGCGGCGCGGGCGCGGGCGGCGCCGTCGGGATCGACGATCAGGATCTCGGCGTCGCCGAGCGCGAGCGCTGGCGCGATCCGATCATCGGGGGTCGCCGGTGACAACAGGACCGCGACCGCGCCCAGCCGGTTGAGCGCCGTGACCACGGACAGGTGGCTCGGCCGGGACTGCATCATCACGCCGACCTTGTCGCCGATCCGGATGCCGCAGGCGACGAGGCCGCGGACCACGGCGTCGACCCGGCGGTTGGCGTCGGCGTAGCTGAACGCGCGGCCACGGAACAGGAAGAACGTGCGGTCGCCGATCTCGCGTGCCTGATCGGCCAGCGTCTTGCCGAGCGAGATCCGCGAGTCGTCCTGCAGGCTGCGAAGCCGGGCGAGCCGCGGCAGCTGCCAGCGCGCGCCGTCGAGGTAGTTGCCGAGGTCTTCCGAAAGCTCGGCGATTCGCTCGACGACGACCTTGGCGGTCTTTCCGATCAGCTCGCGCGCGAGCTCGAGGTCGAACCCGGCGTCGCGATCGTCGTCACCGTCGCTGTCGCCGAGATCGGGTGCCGGCGGCGCCGCCCGCGGATCGGGTGCGTCCGCGGGCCGGACGTCGATCGCATGGACGGGGACCGCGCCACGACCCTCGCGCCAGCGCATCCACGCCACCACGCTTGGCCAGGTCACCGCGAGCGCGCCCGAGCCCACGACGAGCCCGAAGTGACCGGCCGCGAGCGGTACCTCGTACATCACCGACACCTTGGGGCACGTGTGGCGGATCCCGCGCACCGCGGCCGGCCGGCCCATCTCGTCGCGGTCGCCGACGAAGTAGAGGATCGGGCACGTGATGTCGGCGAGCGAGACCGTGCGGCCGTCGATCACGAAGCCGCCCACCGCCATGCGATTGCCGACGACGACGTCATCGACGAACTGGCGAAACGCGGGACCCGGCCACGCCACGAAGCCACCGCCACCGAGAAACAGCCGCTTGGCCTCGCGCTTCTCGAGCGCCTCGCGATCGTGGAGGTTCTTGACGAAGTCGACGAGCTGCATCGCTTCCTTGCGCACCGACAGGAGCTTGAACCCGGTCGACGTGAAGAACCCGGGCAGGCCGGAGGTCCGGGCGAGCGGCCAGGCCAGCGCGTTGCGCAGCCCGCCGAGCAGGCGCTCGGTCGTGCCTTCGTCGACGCGCAGCGTGCGGTGCAGATCGACCGGGCTGCCGAACGCAACGATCGAAGCGATCCCGGCGCTGCGCCGGAACGCCGCGGCCTGGTAGCAGAACATGCCGCCTTGCGAGTAGCCGGAGAGGTGGACGTCGTGGCCGGTGACCTCGCGAACGCGCTCGACCGCGTCGGACACGGCGCGAACGTGATCGTCCAGCGTGCGGTTCATGCCGCCGGCCTCGCTCTCCGGACGGCCGAAGTCAACCAGCCAGACGTCGACCCCGGCGCGCTGGAGATACGCCACGGCGCTGATTTCGGGCGAGATGTCGTAGACGTCGGCCGCGATCATGAGCGGCGGGACCAGCAGCAGTGGCGCCACGGGAACCGCCGCTGCGTCGCTTCGTGCGGCCGGCGGCGCCGCGCGCTCGTAGCGCCGCAGCCGGTAGACCGGCTCCTCATGCATCACCTCGAACGGCGCGCCGTAGGGCGCAGTGAGCCGACCGGCACGCGCGATCTCGAGCGCGTTCTGCCACGCCAGCCCGGCGCGGCGCAGGCGCTTGGCCCAGCGGACCTGGCGCCGCCGGCGTGCCGTGGGGTTTCCGCGACGGCGCCGCTGCTCCATCGCGACGACTATAGACCAAGGTCTTCGAGCGGCAGTGGCAGATCGGTGTCGCGCCACAGCGCGTTTCGCGCATCGAGCTCGGTGACCGCGTTGTGGCGGGCCACCGATACGTAGCCCTGGACGGCGCTGCCGGCGTAGAACACCGCGGCGAGCGCCGCCAACCCGTAGAACGTCGCGCGCTGCTCGGTCCATCGGCGGTCGGTGTCGTAGACGTCGACCGCGCCTAGCCCCGACAGCGTGGTGAGCGCGAAGTAGTAGAGGCCGTCGACGAAGTGGCCACCGTAGACGCTGCCGGCGCCCGGGACGACCAGCGACAGCGAGACGCCGAGCCAGGGCCATCGCCGCGCCGCGGGTGGCCGCGCCAGGGCACGCGCGAGCAGCGGCTCGGCGCTGCACCCTTCGAACCTCGGCGTGGGCCTCGGCGCGGGCCTCGGCGCGGCCGGCGTTCTGCAGGCGAGCCGCAGGTCGGCGGCAGCCTGATGCGCGGCGTCGCGGCGCCCGGCGAGGCCCTCGATGCGCGCGAGCTGGTAGAGCGCGAGCGGGCGGTAGCTGCCGGCGGCCGTGCTGGGCAGCAGCTCCGCGGCGATCGCGTCGAGTGGCTCGGCGCCCGGCTCGTCGAAGCTGCGCTCGACCCGCGCGAGGGCGAGCTGGATCCGCAGCGCCTGCGCGACCGCGCCGTCGAGCGTCAGCCCGAGCGCGGTGCGATACGCCGGCGGCGCGTCGTCGAGCTGGCGGCCGTGGTGGTAGCTCATCGCGATCCGGATCGCGGCGTAGCGCCGGGTGGCGTCGTCGCCGAACAGCGCGAGCTCCTGGTACGCCGAGATCGCGCGGTAGTACGCACCCTGGTGGTAGTGGTGCTCGGCGAGCCGGGTCAACCGCTCGGCGAGGCGCCGATCGATGGGATCGGTCGTTGCCGGGGTCGCTTCATCGGCCGCGGCGGGGCCGGCGGCGATCCCGATCGCGATCGCGGCCGCCGCGAGCTCACGGCACGTCATCGACCAGCCTGGTGGTGTGCGCGACACAGATCGGCGGATAGTACGCGCCGGCGATCGGGTGCTCGCGCACGATCAGCCGATCGACGATCAGGATGACGGCGAGGGGCCCGTACCGGCGCAGCGCCGTGCGCGCGTACACCGAGCAGGTCGGCGCGAACGGGCAACCCACGCCGGGCAGCGACCGCGCGCGACCGTCCTGCTGGTACCAGGCGACGAGCGCGTCGAGCAGCCCCTCGCGGGCGGCGTCGGGGGGCGGGTGTTGGGCCGGATGTTGGGCCGCGGGTTGATCGAACGGCGCGAACGCGGGCGCGCTCGCACACGGCGAACCGACGCGCACGGTCGGCCGGCACGCCAGGGTCGCGGCGCCGACGGCGAGCGCGGCGACCGCCAACGCGTTCATGGTCAGCGGGGTGGCGGATAGCCGGGCGCTGGCGGCGGCGCAGCCGGCGGATACGGCGGGGCGGCGGGTGGGTAGGGGGCGGGTGGGTACGCGCCCGGGCCCTGCGACGGTGGATAGTCGGAGGGTGGCCCGCCACCCGGATCGTAGATCGGCGTGAGCCCGATCGCGATGGGATCGTCGTCGAATCCCTTCACGTTCCCGGTCGCGAGGTCGACCACGATCCCGATGATGCCCGTGGTGCAGAGATTGACCCAGAACCAGCCGTTGATGGACTTCGATCGCACCATCATGATGGGCGCGAAGCCCGGCAGCTCGATGCGGATCACGCCGCTGCTGTGATCGCGATCGAGCGCGACGAGCAGCGGGGTCTGACCCACCGGCATATTGTCGACGAACACCGTCGCGCCCTGCGGGTTGGTCGTGATCGGGACGCGATCGGGGCCGGCCGAGAACAACGTGGCGCAGCCCGGGACCACAAGCAGCAGCAGCAACCCCAGCGGACAAAGTCGAACAGCACTGACAACACGCATGATCTAGCCTTTCGCGACGGCGACCCGCCCTCCCAAGGACGCAGCCCTACCCGCCGGGTCGCACACTAACCGGGTTCGCCGGCGAGTCGGTACCCAACGCCGCGCTTACTCTCGATCAAATCGTCGGCGTGCACGCTTGCCAGCTTTCGCCGGACGCGGTGCACCAGCTCGCGGACGTTTTCGCTGTCGGCCTGCACCGAGCGGAACGACAGCGCGTCGGCGATCTCGTGCCACGCCACGTAGGCAAGCTCGGAGTCGCTGACGGTGCGCCGCCGCTCGACCAGCAACTGCAGCAAGCCGAACTCCATCGCCGCGAGCTCGATCGACGATTCGCCGATCCGGAGCACGCCGCCATCGACGCGCTGCCGTAGATCGAGGTGGTGGCCGCGCGGGGTGGTGACCTTGGCGCTGAACACCAGCTCGTCGCGGCGGGTCGGCGCCGTGCGCCCCGAGCCGCGCGGTGGCTCGATCTTCGGAAGCGCATCGGGCCAGAAGTAGAATTTTACATCACCGAGTCGGATCGTGGCGCCGCTCGTCAGATCCTGTTCGGTGATCCGCGCGCCTTCGACCTCGGTGCCGTTGCGGCTCGTGTTGTCGATGATGTGCCACCGATTGTTCACGAGCTTCATCACGGCGTGCTCGCTCGATACCGACGCGTGCAGCACCGCGACGTCGACGCGCGGGTCGCGACCGACCCGTGTTCCGTCGGAGATCGCATGCGCGACGCCCCAGGCGTCGATCAGCGAGGCAATGGGGTTTGGCACCCGCGAGAAAATCTGCTCGCTGGTGATTCCTGGCGATGCGATCGCGACACCATGCGAAGTGCACAGCACTCCGATCGAGCGCGGAGATGAGCAGAGCAGGCAACTGACCATGCCAACAGACGATCACCCGGTTAGGTAGATCGACGCAAGAGACTGGACAACCCAGCTGGGGTCTGTCCGTCAATCGGACCCGAGGCCGATCACCCGCGTCAGGTGCGACCATCACAGCGCTTGCCGGATTTTTTTTGCTCAAGTGGAAGTCCGGACCAACCTACACCGGCATTCCGGCCGAACCGTCGCTGCAGCACCGAGGATTCTCGGTGCAGCATATTGCTGCAGTGGCTTGGGGTTGCGGTATTTTCTGCGGGCGGACGCGCAGCGCCATCGCACGTCGGGACCTCGCGGCTCTGCGAGCGACCGCGTGAATCGCTGGTGCGTGGATCGCTGGCGCCGCGGATCTTCGGTCTGGTTCGTATCCGGCGGGCTGCGCGGCTTCGCATCCCGCGGTCGCGCAGCTTGGTATCCGGCGGTCGCGCAGCCTGGTATCCGGGCCGCGCAGCGTCGCATCTGGCGGGTCGCGCAGCGTCGCATCTAGCGGGCCGCGTCGGGCACTGGGTCTCCCCCGGATCATTCACCAGGTCGGCGGCTGCGACCTGCGCATTGCGGGCAACTCGCCACGTACGGCCGGTGCTCGCTCGTCGCGTACCGGAAGGCCGCTCCTCGCTGCGCTTCCGAACGTGCGCCGCGATTGCGTCGTGCTGCCTGGTCGGGTTTAGCGGCGCAGCTTTGCTTCGCGAAGGATCTGGTAGAGCTGCGCCGCGCCGGCGTCGCGCGCGGCTTGCGGTGCCAGCATCAGCGCCTGGACATTGAAGTTGCGGAACCGATCCCGCAGGTCCTGAGCCTTGTCAGCGGGCAGCTGGTCGAGTGCCTTGGGAACTGCGTAGTACAAGCTCGACAGTGCGCTCGCCGTGATACCAGTGGTCGGCGGCGCGATGGTCATGGTCGGGTCGGTCGGTTTCGGTCCGGAACCCTTGCTGGCGGCGTCGTCGACCTTGGGAGCACCGGCCTTGGGCTCCGTCTTCGCGGGCCCCGGATCGATCGGGTTGACGCCCGCGGTCCTGAGCTCGTGAGTCCTGGGATCGATCGCGGTCCCCGCGGCGTTGGTCTCGTGAGTCCCGCGGTCGTTCGTGCGCGGACGCTTCGTCGTGGGCTTGCCTCCCGCCGGCCTGGCGCGCGCGGGCTTGACGAGATCGGGGGGCGCCGTCGTCGCGGCCACCACCGCGGGCGCTAGCGCGGCGGCATCGGCTGCAGCGGAGGTCGGGGGCGTGAGCGGGGCGGTATCGGCTGTAGCGGAGGTCGGGGGCGTGAGCGGGGCGGTATCGGCTGTAGCGGAGGTCGGGGGCGTGACCGGGGCAGTATCGGCCGCGCGGGCGGGCACCGCGGGAGCCGGGGGCCGCGCGGATGAGCCCGCGGTCGCCAGATCGGTGCGGGCGGTCAGCGTCGTATCCGCGCTGTCGTCGCCGGAGAGGGTCAGCACGAACGCGGCGATGACGCCGGCCGCGCCGAGGCTGAGCGCGGCGATCAGCGCTCGGTTCCGCGCGCGGTGGGGCGCCCAGGTCGCCTCGCGGTCGCGCCGCGCGGACCGAGCCGCCGAGGGCGGCGGCGACGGCGGCGCCCCGGCCGCCGGGGATGCGGCGTACGTCGGCACGGGCTGGTTCGGCGATGGCGTCGCTTTGAGCTGCCGCGTCAGCATCGCCACGGTCGCCAGCTCGGTGGTCGGCAGCGCCGTCGTCGGCAGCTCGGGGCTCTGCCGGCCGGGCCCTGCCTGCTGGGGCGAGACCGGCTCGGTCGTCGCAGGCACGCGCGCAGTGGTCGGCACGCGGAGCGCGACCGCGGCCGCGTCGCGATCGCGCTCGATCAGATCGAGCAGCTCGCGGGCGGCCTTCGCGGTCGCGGGCCGCGCGCTGGGCTTCTTGGCCATCAGGCGCCGTGCGAACGCTTCGAGCAGCGGGTCGACCTCGAGGTACGGCACGCGCTGCGAGATCGGCGGCGGCTCGAGCAGCAGGTTGGCGCGCGCGACCTCGGCGCCGCTACCGTCGAACGGCAGGTGGCCCGACAGCATCTCGTAGACCACGATGCCGAGCGCGAAGAGGTCGATCCGGTGATCGATCGGATCGGCCACCGCCTGCTCGGGGGCCATGTAGTGTGGCGTCCCGAGCACCAGGCCGTTGGTGGTCAGCCGGCCCTCGCCGTCGGTCGAATCGCCGCCATCGCGCAGGATCGCGATCCCGAAGTCGACGATGCGCGGCATCTCGTCGCCATGATTGTCGCGCTCGATGATCACGTTCTCGGGCTTGAGGTCGCGATGGATCAAGCCTTGTTCGTGTGCGTGGTAGAGGCCCTCGAGGATCTGGCGCGTCAGGTGAATGATGCGGGCCGGGCGCATCGGCGCCTCGTCGAGCAGCTGCGCGAGGTCGGGGCCCTCGGCGAAGTCCATCACCATGTAGTGCCGGCCGTCCACCTCCCCGACATCGACCACCCCGACGACGTTGGCGTGGCGCAACCGGCCCGCGAGCGCGGCCTCGCGCTCGAACCGCACCGCGGTCTTGGCGTCGGCGAGCAGCCGCGCGTGCAGCACCTTCACGGCGAACCACCGGCCCACCTTGATGTGGCGCGCCTTGTACACCGTGCCCATCGCGCCCTCCCCGAGGCGCTCGAGGATCTGGTAGCGATCGGCGAGGATCTCGCCGATCAGCGTGTCCGCGGCATCCTGCTGCGCGGCCATCAGAACGTCCCGGCCGCCGTGACCACCGCTCCGCCGGGGCTCGGCTCGACGACGACATGCGGTGATTCCCCCGAGGTCGCGTACAGCACCGCGGTCGCGACGGTGCCGCCGATCGCGACCAGCCAGCCGGCATCCGCGATCAGCGCCGTGGTGCGGATCGAGTCCTTGCGGCTCGACGAGCACGGGGCACCTTGGCCGGCGGAGGTCTCGCAGTCCCTGTACTTGCCGCGCGTAGAGATCCCAAGGCCGATTCCGACGCCGAGGCCGGCGACCGTCGCGCCGGCGGTGACGTAGGACGGCAGCGTGAGGTGGCGCGGGACCGCGTCCGACATCCGTCCGAGGCTCGCGCCGGGCGGCTTGAGACGAACCGGCGCATCGGGCAGCATCAGCTGCGCCGCATCGGCAAACTGCGACCTGGCGGTAGCGAACGTCGCGATGTCGATCGCCGGGCGCGACGCCGTCTTCTTGCCGGCGACGTCGACCCACGTGGTGTCGACCTGGATCGCGCCGCCGGAGCCGGTGTCGATCATCACCACGAACAGCAGCTGCTGCGCCTGGAGCCGCCTGGCCACGTCATCGATGCACGCCTGGGTCGCGACGCAGTCGGGAGGAAGGCCCCTCACCGGCAATCGCCGGCGGGCCTCGAGGCCGCCGATCGTGTCTACGTCGAGCACCGAGCGCAGCGCGTCGGCGAGCTCCTGAGACAGCGCATCGACCCGCGCGGAATCGAGGTTGACCGCGATGCCCGGCACCACCCCGATCCTCGACCGCTCGGCCGCTGCAAAGCGCGGCAGGGCAGCGAGCAACGCAAAGATCACGAGACGGTAGGTCCAGCGTGGGAACATCAATGAGAAAGGTAGCGGGCCACCGTCGATAGCACCGCGGGGTCTACGTCACATGTCCGGTGAGGGCTCCGTTAGAGGCCGACGGTCAGCCTCGATCGCCACCCCGCAGCTGCTTGGGCTTGGCCTTGTCCTTGTCCCGATCGAACAGCCGTTGCCGGCTGCCGTTGCGATTGAATTGCAGCGCGTAGACGATCCCGGCGATCGCCGACAGCGGCGCGACGACCATCAGCACGGGCAGCATCATCACCCACGGCAGGATCTTCAACGCGAGCCCGCCCAGCGCAAACCAGGCCACCGTGGCCGGAACGGCCTCGCGCAGCGACCCGGCGTAGAGCCAGCCGGCCGGGCCGAGGGCGAGCGACGCCACGCCGGACTTGATCCACGACTTTTCGCCCTTCTTGGGCTTGCGCTGCATCTCCTGCTTGACCCGGTGGGCCTTCGCGGCAAGCTCGAGCGCGCCGCCGAGATCTTCGAGTGGGTCGCGTTCGCTATCACCCGCCGTGCTGCGACGGCTGCGGCGCGGATCGTCCGCGGCCGTTGCGCGGGCCGGCGTCCGGATCTTGGTGACCAGCTCGGTCTGGCGCTCGCGCAGCCGATCGCGCTCTGCGGTCTGTGTCACACGCTGGTCGCGTAACTTGCTGAGCGCCGCGGCCTTGCGCGCTTGCTGTGCATCGGCGTCGGCTTTCACCTCGGCGTCGAGCGCAGCGAGTCGATCCATCAGGGCTCGGTCATCGTCAGCCACGGCTTCGACTATGGCATGATCCGTCGGAATGTCGCTGCGCACGATCTTGCTCGTTGTGGTGGCCGCGCTTGCAATTGCTTGTGGCGGTCCGCCCCGATCCGATGAACCAACGACCGCCAAGGACAAGCAACACCGCGACGCGGAGGCGGCCGGCTCCACCGAGCTCACCGGTGGCCAACGCAACGGTTGGCGCTACACCGGTGACCGCAACGACTGCTTCTTCGTCGTCGGCCGGCGCTGCTTCAAGACGGAAGCCGCTGCGTGCGCCGCCGCCAAGTGCGGCAAGGCCAGGTGCGAGGCGTCCGGTGGTGGCCCGGCGTCGATCGCGTGCGTGAAATAGCGCGCCGGGCGACGAGCCGACGACCGAGTATCACGCCGCGGCGAGCGCGACGACCTTCGGGATCCGGACGCGCGGTCCGAGGCGAAACGCGACCTGCTTGACGTCGCGGTAGAACTCGCCGTCGATGATCGGCGCGAGCAGCTCGTCGCCGCAGGCCTCGATCGTCATCTCGCGGCACGGCCGATCGAGGATGTTGCGGCCACGCATCTCTTCGCCGCGCGCCATCCGCGGCAGGTTGCGGATGATGCTCCACGCGCTGGGCGTCCCGACGATCGCGTTCATGAGCCCCGGCTGATCCGCCTTGCCGAAGAACCGGAGCAGGTTGCCAAGGTTGATCGACATCGACGCGATGTGGACGCCGGTGAACTGTTCGCCGGGCAGCCGCATCCCGTCGATCGTCACCTTGCAGCGCGTCGGCTCGAACACGTCCTTGGCGTAGCTGGTCCACGGCCCGAGCGGCAACCGCGACAGCGGCGATAGCGCGATCGGCGCCGATGCGATCGTGTTGGCGACGATCTTCATGATCGTGCGCGGGTTCGGATCGGGGTTGTCGTTGTACTTGGCGAAGAACCGCTGGCCGACGCCGCCCGCGGCGGAGGCGAAGCCGTAGGTCCGGAACGGGACGTCGACGCCATCGACGACCTGGGTGCCGTTGATCACCATGGAGTCGACCTCGGTGTCCTCGATCCGCAGGTTGCGCTCGACGTTGGCGCACAGCGCGGTGAGCAGCCCCTCGGCATCGCCCTTGATGCCGACGTTGTTCGCCACGAAGTCGATCGTGCCGCCATTGGTGGGCATCGTCATCGGCAGCGACAGCGCCTGGCCGATGAATTCGTCCTCCTGGAGCACCTCCATGCCCATGCGGAGCATCCAGTGGAGGGCCCCATCACCGCCGTCGGCGACCCAGAACCGAGCGCGCTTGCGGAGGAAGTCCCGCAGCACCGGCTTGATCGACGCCACACAGTCGGTCGTGTGGACCTCCCCGAACTCGCCGATGATCCGCCGGAGCCGATCCGCCCGGTCAGGACGGTTGCGGTTCTTGCGGCTATTCGGGTTCGTGATGACGCCGATTTCCATGTTCTTCCCAGCGTTCTGCAAGAGCTGGGCGAGACGCGGCGCGTCGTAAGTCGTCGTGATCACGTCACTCAAGCGCCACAAATTATGTTCGCTGCGTAACGACTTACGCAGCAAACTGGATAACTCGTGCGCCGGTGCTACCAGAATTTGTCGGTCAGACGTCCGCTGATGTAGGAGGGCCGGATCACGCAGGTCGACAGTAGTTGTGGCCGGTCGGGGTTGCGGGCCGCATCTTTTGAAGGTTGTACCGGATGCGTTGGTTGGCCCTTGGCTCGCTCTGTCTCGCCGCCTGCGGTGGTGCCGCCATGGTCGTGCCCGAGCGCACCCCGCGCCCAGCAGCTACGGCGCGCCAGCCCGAGCTCGATCGCGCGCCGATCGATCCGATCTCGGCGCTCACGCCTGACGACGACACCGAGCTGTCGTGGGTCGTGCCGGGGCCGATGCAGCTCGAGCTCGGCGCAACCACCGTGTCGGCTGCGGGCTCGGGGCGGCCGATCGCGGTCGCCGCGATCGATCGGCAGGGCAACCTCGAGCGCGTCGCGGTGCGCCTCGAGCACGCTCGGTTCTCGGTATGGATCGACCGCACGCACCTGCTCTCGGTGCTCCAGCGCGATCAGCGCCTCGAGGGCGTCGGGGTGCCATCGGCCGGCCGAAGCACCGACGTGGTGCTGCGCGCCGGCGCGAAGGTCCGCCGGCTCGCCCACCGCGATCACTCGACGCAGATCCGCTACCTCGGCGCGCTGCAGGTCGAGGGCTGGGTTCCCGACGCGGCGCTCGGCGATCACGGCCACACCCGCGACGCCACGGGCCGGATCCCGACCGGGCGCAAGACCCTGATGGTGATACCCGGCGCCGTGATCCGCGCCGAGCCGCGGTGGTCCGCCGGTGAGCTCGCGATCATGGCGAACGGCTACTTCCTCGACGCGATCCGCGAGCTGGAGGAGGGCTGGACCGAGGTCAGCTACGAGGACGGCGACGTCGCGGTCCACGGCTTCGTGTCCAAGCGCGAGCCGCCCGGTCGCGTTCATCACTGGCACGAGACCGACGTGGCCCCGGTGCTCGCACCGAACGCCACCGCGGCGAGCGGGACCTGTGTCTACGCGCGCCCGAACGGCGACGCGATCGGCTACCTCGTCGGGAACCGGCCGGTCGATCTCGACGACGTAGGCGCCGGCTGGTGGACGCTCGCGATCGACACCCCATGGGGCCCCCTCGGGTTTGCCGCGCGGGGCACCAGCCCGGATGAGCTGTTCGCATGCGCGCCGCCGAATGCGGTGCCGGCACCGCTGCCGCTCGCGCCCCCGTGATGGGGGACCGCCCCCGTGATGGGGACGGTGTCTCTTTTGTCCTGGCTAGCGCTCCAACAATCCCGAACGGGGCAAAGAAACTAATTGGTTGGCTTGGCCTGATGGGGACGGTGTCTCTTTTGTCTTGTTTGCCTCGGTCAGAGCCAGCGATCCGAAACGAGACAAGAGAGACCCCCGCCAGAGCACGCGGTCTTGGCAGGGCCAGCAATCCGGAACGAGACAAAAGAGACACCGTCCCCATCAGCAGGCGGTTCTTGGTCCGGCCCGGCAATCCGGAACGAGACAAAAGAGACACCGTCCCCGTCAGAGCAGGCGGCGCAGGCGGTAGGCCAGCCAGGCGAGGCCTTTGCGCCACCACGGCAAGCTCAGCCAGGTCTGCTCGTTGAATGGGTCGGCGTTGGTGATGTCGCGCTCGAAGCTGCGTACGAGCGATTGCCCGGTGGCGGAGTCCAGGATCTCGACGGTGACCTCGAGGTTGTTGAACCGGCTCTGGGCGTCGAAGTTGTAGCTGCCGATCGTCGACCAGAGGGCGTCTACCGTGGCCGTCTTGGCGTGCATCATCACGCCGCGCCAAAGATAGACGCGGATGCCGCGCCGGGCGAGCCGGCGGAACACGTACATGCCGGCCCACTCGATGAGCCGGACGTCCGAGCGGCCCGGGACCAGGACGCGGACGTCGACGCCGCGGGCGGCGGCCCTGGCGAGCGCCCGTCGGACCCCGAGGTCCGGAAGGAAGTACGCGTTCTGGATCAGCACCCGCTTGCGCGCGGCCTTGATGACGTGGATGTAGGCGCGGCGCACCGCCGTGCGCTGCCGGCGGCGGGTGTTGTCGAGCAGTCGGGCGAACGGGCCTGCATGCGGGTCGCCGCCGACATGCGTCTCGACGTCGGCCGTCGGGGCGATGGGGGAGTGGTAGGGGGTGCCGCCGCAGCGCAGCCAGTTGCGGCGAAACATCCGCGCGAGGTCGAGCACGATCGCTCCGGTGACCCGGCAATGCATGTCGTGCCATCCGACGCCGCCGTCCTCGACCGCGGCGTAGTCGTTCGCGATGTTGAGCCCACCGGTGAAGCCGACGCGATCGTCGACGACGATGATCTTGCGGTGGTCGCGGTGGGACAGCCGAAACCGCCGCCGCCACGGTGCGATCGGGTTGAAGTCGATGACCTCACAGCCGGCCGCGCGCAGCTCGTCGACCCAGCTGTCAGACAGGCCGAGCGAGCCGACGGCATCATAAATGATGCGCACCGCGACGCCGGCCTTCGCGCGGTCGATCAGCACCGCCTTGAACCGGTCGCCGGTCAGATCCGCGGCCAGGATGTAGGTCTCGAAGCAGATCGAGTGCTGGGCCGCGGCGAGCGCGGCGAGCATCGCTGGGTAGGTCTCACCGCCTTCCCGCAACACGGTGACGCCGCAGTGCGTTCGCCAGCCCTGCACCGCGCGGGCGTAGGGCCGCAGCTCCGCGGGCAACGTGACGACGAGAGGGGCCGAGGCTGGATCGCGGACCGCCTCGGGGACGGCGGGAGCGGCGGGGGCGGCAGTCATGCGTCGTAGCGAATCGCCAGGATGGTGTACTCGATCTCGCCCCTGGGAGCGCGCACGGTGACAACATCGTCGCAGCGCTTGCCGAGGAACGCGCGAGCGACCGGCGAATCGATGCTGATCCAGCCCTTGTCGACATCGGACTCATCGCCGCCGACGATGCGATAGGTGTGGCGCTCGGCATCGTCGTCTTCCACCGTGACGTGAGCTCCGAAGAACACGCGGTTGGGATCGCTCGGCGGCTCGGTCACCACGGTGACCTCGTCGAGTCGCTTGCTCAGGAACCGGACGCGGCGATCGATCTCGCGCAGTCGGCGCTTGCCGTAGATGTACTCGGCGTTCTCACTGCGATCGCCCTGCGCTGCGGCATCTGCGACTTCCTGGGTCACCCGCCGGCGCTCGACGGTCCAGAGCTGGTCCAGCTCGGCGCGAAGCTTCTTCGCGCCCTCCGGCGTGATGTACCGTGAGAGTGTCGGCTGTGGCGGTCGAGCCCGCGTCGACATTCGCCTAAGCATATCCGGTATGCTGCGGCCGGGCATGGGCTCGTCGCTACTGATCGTGATCGGGCTCCTCATGGCCAACGGCCTCTTTGCGGGCGCCGAGATCGCGATCCTGAGCGTCCGGAGCACGCGGCTGCGCGAGTTCATCCGGCGGCGCGACCGCCGGGCGCTGGCCGTCAAGGAGCTCCGCGACAAACCCGAGCGCTTCCTCGCCACCGTTCAGGTCGTGATGACGACGATCGGGACGACCGCTGCCGCGATCGGCGGCGCCCAGCTCGAGCACGAGCTCGAGCCCAAGTTCGAGTCGATCGGGCTCGGCGCCGGGACCTCGCTGGCCGCCGTGATCGTCCTGGTGACCTTCCTCGAGCTGGTGATCGGCGAGCTGGTCCCCAAATCGCTCGCGCTGCGCTACTCGGATCGCTACTCGTTCTTCGTCGCCCGCCCGCTGGTCGCGCTGTCCCAGGTGATGCGGCCGCTGGTGTGGTTCCTGACCGTGGTCTCGAACGTGTTTCTCCGGCTGTTCGGCGACCGGACCACGTTCACCGAGACCCGGCTGTCGCGCGACGAGCTCCAGCAGCTGGTCGAGGAGGCCGCGAAGACGGGCTCGGTCGATCCGCGCGCGAGCGAGATCGCGTCCCGCGCCCTGGGGTTCGGCGAGGTCACGGTCGCCGAGGTCATGGTGCCGCGCACGCGGGTTGTCGCACTGCGCCGTGGGGCGCCGACCGAGGAAGTCCAGCGCGTGATCCTCGAGCAGGGTCACAGCCGGATGCCGGTCTATGACGGCAGCATCGACAACATTGTCGGCTACGTGGTCGCGCGCGACGTGCTCGCCCTGGCGTGGGAGCACGGCCTCATCGTGCTCGAAGATATTTTGCGTTCGCCCCACAAGGTCCCGGAAGCGACCCGGGCGCTCGACCTCCTGCGTGAGATGCAGCGCCGCCGGACCCAGATGGCGGTCGTGGTCGACGACAACGGGGGGCTGTCCGGCCTGGTCACCACCGAGGACCTGATCGAGGAGCTGGTCGGCGACATCATGAGCGAGGACGATGTACCGGAACAGTTCTTCACCCGCGAACCAGCTGGAACGATTCTCGTTCAGGGCTGGGCGGCCGTGAGAAAGGTGAACCGGGACCTCCACCTGGACCTGCCCGTTGGCAAAGACCGGACGACCATCGCCGGGCTCTGTATGTCGCTGGCACAGGCGATTCCGCAGGCCGGCGAGCGGCTGACCACCGACAACGGGACCGTGCTCGAAGTCGTGGAGGCGTCACCTCGCCGGGTTCGGCGCGTAAGGATCCATCCCGTCGCCCATGGCGACGATGCTTTGCCACCGCTCGAAACCTGATACGCGGAACGCGCCGAAGCCTTCCCCGATCCTGTAGTATCTGCCCGATGACGGTCCTCGCGCGCGACGCTGTCGCGTCCGACCATCTCGTCTATGCCTGGCCGTTTCCCATCGGCCCGGAATGCGAGGTGACATGCGCGGATGACGAGCAAGTTGTGATGTGCCCAGCGTGGCTCGTCGGGGATCGGCTCGGCCCGGGCCGTCACCGCTGGCGTACGCCGGATCCCAGCCGCCCGGTCTCCGCGTTCTTCGTGCTCACCGCGCCGGTCGAGGTCTCGTTCGACATGTCGACGATGTTCATCATCCCGGCGAGCGGGCAGGGCATCCGGTTACGCGGTGTTGGCTCGCTCCAGGTGCGCTGCATCGATCCCGGCCTGTTGATCGCGCAGTTCGTCGGGCTGCCGTTCGAGCGGGTCAACGACGGGATCATGCGCAGCGTGGCGCGCAGCGTGGAGCGCATGCTGGCCCGGCTGCTCACGCGGCGCGTGGTGATGGCCGGGTCGCCGATCGCGGTGACGGATACCGGCATGCTCGCCGGGATCGTCGAGGAGCTTGTCGCGTACAACCCGACCGCCGGCTCGGTGTTCGGCATCGAGCTCATGCGCATGGGGCACCTGACGATCGTCGCCGACGACGGCAGCAGCCCCTACCTCCCGCTGCCCAGCGAGCCGGACTGGTCCGACAGCCAGCGCAAGCTCAACGGCGGTCACCGGAGCCACGCGGCGGTGCTCGCTGCGCAGATCGCGCAGCGCGTCGGCGATGTCTCGCTGGTCGACACAGCGCGCGGGCGGCCAGGCGCCGATGCCAGAGCACGCGTGCGCTCGTCGCCCGAGATCGTCCCGCCGGGGCCACTTGCCACAGCCTCGGGCGAGATCCAGACGCGTCCGAGCAGCCAGAATGATGGCATGCCATACGATGAGCAGGCGGTGGAGCTCCCGCACTCCACCGACGACATCACCCAGCCCGGTGTTCATACGCCGATCCCGGGCGCGATGAAGCTCGGGGTCGGCAGTGGCCAGCGCCGTCCGGATGCGACGCCCCCGGGGGATATTCGCGGCTCGATCCTCGGGGTCGGGATGTCGGCGATCGGCCAGAGCTCGATCTCCGGCGAGATCGGGCCCAAGGTCGCGCCGGGGGCGCGCGTGCTCGTGCCCGGCCCGAACGGCCTCATGCAGTCCGCGACGGTGCGCCAGCTGCTGCAGGGCTACTACGAGCTCGAGGTCGGCAGCTCCGGCGAGACGATCTGGGTACCGATCGGCGGCGTCGTTCCCGAAAACTGAAGCGGTCCGGCGCGCCGACTCCAAGGTCCGCTTCGCCATCGCGGCGGTGTTCGACACATCTCGAGATCAGAAGTCGGTCAGGCCGACCTCGAAGTAGATCTCGGGCGAGTGGCCCTCGATGCCGTAGCCGAGGTCGAGCCCGAGCAGCGGGAGCACGATGTTGTTGAGATAGATCCGGAGGCCGGCGCCGACGTCGGTGCGGACGTAGCCGGTGCCGAGCTGGGTCGGGAGATACGCGCGATCTTCGGGGCGTGGGTTGTGAAAGCCGACGTAGCCGGCGTCGTAGAACCCGATCGCGCGAAAGGCCAGGAACCGCCACTGGTACACCGGGACCGAGTACTCGGCGCGGAACACGGTGCGGACGTCGCCGCGGAACTGATCGACGCTGTAGCCGCGCAGGTCCGACGCGCCGCCGATCGTGAGCTCCTCGTGCATCGGCATGTGGCGCCCACCGGCGGCGATCCCGCGCAGCTCCAGCTCGTGATCGTGGAACAGCCGCCAGCTCTGGTACGCGCGGAACAGGGCGTACTGATAGCCGTAGCTGTCGACCCCGGGAACGCTCGGCTCGACCTGGAGCTGGAGGTACGAGCCCCACGTCACGCCGTAGCGCCGGTGGCGGTGGTCGATCGTCAGGCGCGCCTGCACGGTGACATCGAGACCGTCCTTCTCCGGCCTGGGCAGCGCCTGACCGTCGGGGTCCTGGGCGTCGCGGAAATAGATGTACGCGCCGCGCAGCCGAAAGTCGGTCGACAGCCACCACCGGAAGTTCCAACCGATCAGCGCGCCGGCCGAGACGTAGGTCGCGGTCGTCGTGCGCCCGATCTCGGACGACCTGGCGTCGTCGCGTGGGTTGACGTACTCGTCGATCGAGCGCTGGTAGGCGTAGACGTCGGTGCGCCAGGTCAGCTTGGTGCCGCGCACCGCAGGATCGAGGAACGTGCCGAAGAACAGCGAGGTGTGGGTGCCGATCTGGCCGTAGAGCAGAAATTTCTGCGATAGACCGCGAAAGTCATTCTCGGCATAGCCGACGCCGAATGCCAGGTTGCCGGGCAGCGCGAACGCGGCCGGTGCGATGATCCAGGAGTGCTTGTCCGTCGCGTTGGCGACGACGATCACCCCGGGGCTCGGATCACCCGCCGCGGGCTCGAGGGTGACCGCGATGTTCTCGAACAGCTCGCTCGACATCAGCGCTTGCTCGATCGCGGCGATGTCGTCGGGGCCGATCGGATCTCCGATCGCGGTGTGTGACAGATAGCCGAGCGTCTTGGGCTTGACCTTCGAAGCGCCGCGGACCTCGAACCCCACGATGGGCCCCGAGGGCCCCGAGGGCGACGAGGGCGGTGCGATCGGCGAGCTCGGCGAGCTCGCCGGCGGTGGAGCGATCACCGGAGCCGTTGGAGCTGCGTTCGGCACGTCGGCGCGCGCGACCGCGCTCAGGGCCGCGCAGGCGGAGACGACGATCGCGATCCGCACCGGGCCAGTTGTACCGGTTACTTCTTCTTCTTGCCCGGGAGAATGCCCATCAACTTGCTAATGATCCCGAGCATGATCTCATCGGCGCCGCCGCCGATCGAGAGCAGTCGGCTGTCGCGGTAACTGCGCGCAGCGGGGTTGTCCCAGGTGAATCCCGTACCCCCCCAGTATTGCAAACAGGCGTCGGCGACCTCGCGGGCGAGCCGGCCTGCCTTGAGCTTGGCCATCGATGCCAGCATCGTGACATCCGCACCACCGACGTAATCCTCGACGGCGCGATAGCACAGCGAGCGCAACGCCTCGACCTCGGTCTTGAGCTCCGCGAGTCGAAAGTGGACAACCTGATTCGCGATCAGCGGTTGCCCGAACGTGTGACGTTCCTTGCAGTACTCGATGGTCGCGTCGATCAATCGATCCATGCCGCGCACCGAGCCGACAGCACCACACAGCCGCTCCTCCTGGAACTGCACCATCTGCATCATGAATCCCATGCCTTCTTCCCCGATGCGGTGGCGCTGCGGCACGCGCACGTCCTCGAAGAACACCGGGCACGTGTCGCTGGCGCGCATCCCGAGCTTGTCGATCTTGGTGCCGATCTGGACCCCGGGCAGCGCGGTCGGAACGATCACCAAGGTCTTGTTCGCGTGCGGTGCGCCGTCGCTCGTATTGACCAGCAAGCATAGCCAGTCCGCTTGAGCCGCGTTGGTGATCCACATCTTCGAGCCGTTGATCACGTAGTCGCTGCCATCCTTGCGCGCGGTGGTCTTGATCGCCGCGACGTCGGAGCCACCCGACGCTTCGCTCACCGCGATCGCGGCGACCGCCTCGCCGGCGATCGCCGGTGCGAGGAACTCTCGGCGCAGCTCGTCGCTGCCCCAGCGCGCGAGCGCCGGGGTCGCCATGTCGGTCTGGACACCGAGCGCCATCGGGATCGAGCCGCATCGACACGTGCCGAGCGCCTCGGTCACGACCATCTGATACGAGTAGTCGAGCCCCATTCCGCCGTAGGGCTCGGGCTTGTTGACGCCGAGCATGCCGAGCCGACCTGCCTTCTTGAACAATTCGTGCGCTGGAAACGCCCCGGCTTGCTCCCATGCATCGACGTGCGGGTTGATCTCCTGCTCGACGAAGTTGTGGACAGTTCGGCGTAACTGTAGGTGCTCGTCGGTAAACTTCATTGCGCAAGTACCGTACAACAATGCGATAGCAACGTGCGAGCCAACATGATCGACGTGAACCGACCGAAATACTGGAGGATCATTTGAGTTGCATGCAACTGCCGCTCGTACGAAGTTGTCTGCTGCATCATGCAGCACCGGGTGGTGCTCGAGGCAGAAATGTTACCCATTGTCCTCAAGCTCAAGCTCGCTACGACGGCGGCAGTTGGTCTCGCGGCATCCGCGGGCCCGGCCCCGCTGCCCGCCGAAGCGCTCGCGATGACCATCGTCGAGCGCGCGACCGCACCGGTCGAGGTCAAGCTGTTCGACGAGAACCTGCGGGTGAATGCGACCGTGGGGATCCGTCGCGACGGCACGATGGACAGCCAGACCGCCGCCGAGGTGAAGCGGCTGTTCCGCTGCCGCCAGACCAATCGCCAGCGGCCGCTCGCGCGCCGCACGCTCGCGATGCTCGCCGATCTGGCCGAGCAGTACGAGCCCAAGACGATCGAGTTCGTGTCCGCCTACCGGGTGCAAGATGGTGAGTCGGCGACCTCGCCGCATCGCGACGCTCGCGCGCTCGACTTCCGGATCCGCGGGGTCAAGCTGACCGAGATCCGCGACTATCTGTGGCGCACCTACACCGAGGTGGGTGTCGGCTGGTATCCGAGCGAGCAGTTCATTCACATGGACACGCGGCCGTCGCTGCACGACACGGCGTGGACGTTCCTGAGCGGCGTCAATCACTACCATCCGTACTGGTCCGAGGTGGCGCGCAGGCCCGTGGCCGAGCCCGCGGTCCAGCGCCATCGCTCCGGCGTGTGATCTCTCGGTTCGCGCCGTCGACCACCGGCGAAGCGCACCCCGGGACGTTGCTCGCGGGGCTGCTGGTCTGGCTCGATGCGCGGTCGCGCGGCGGTCGAGCGCTGCTGCGGCTCGAGGATCTGGATGTGACGCGGACCAAGGCCGCGTGGGCCGACCAGATGGTCGACGCGTGCCGCTGGCTCGGGCTCACCTGGGACGCGGTGGTCGTTCAGAGCGATCGCCGGGCCGCACACGAGGCCGCGCTCGACAGGCTCGCCGCAACAGGCCGGCTGTATCCGTGCCGGTGCAGCCGGGCAGATCGCGCCAATCGCCGCCTGGGCGCCTACGACAACACCTGCCGTGGCCGCGCGCTTCCGGCCGGCGGCTGGCGCGATGCCAGCGAATCGTTGCGCGCGCGGCTCGACGACGATCGGGTCGCGCTCGTCGATGACGGCGGGCTCGATCTGTCGCAGACCCCGGCCCGCGAGCTGGGCGATCCGATCGTCCGCCGGCGCGACGGTGTGATCGCGTATCAGCTCGCGGTCGTCGTCGACGATCACGACGCCGCGATCACCGACGTGATCCGCGGCCGCGACATCGCGCCATCGACCGCGACCCAGGTGATGCTGCAGCGCCTGCTCGGCATGCCGACGCCGCGCTACCGCCATCACTTCCTGCTGCTCGAGCCGGGCGCCGGCAAGCTCGCCAAGCTGCACGGCTCGATCCCGTTCACGCAGCTGCGGTCGCGCTATGACGGTCCGGCGCTGTGCGGGCTGCTCGCGCACGCGGCCGGGTTGTGGCCCGCGCCGGAACCCTGCACGCCGGCCGAGCTCGTCGCTGCGTTCGACTGGCGGCGTGTCCCGACCGTCGATCGCGTGGCGCGCTGGGATCTCGGCGGCCTCGTGATCGGCGACCCGGCGTAGACCGACCGATCGGTCCGGCCCACGCGCGCGGTCTAGGATGAGGTGACAGCGATTTTCTGCGGCCGCGCGCCGCGTGCTCTACGATGTGGCTCGGGTGACGAAGTCGGCCGAAGCGCTGCGCATCCTCGAGCGCTACCTCGTCGAGGTCGTCGAGCGCTACGCGCTGTGCCCGTGGGCGCGCACGGCCCGTGAGCGCGGCGAGCTCGCCGTTGGCATCGTGTGGGGAGCGCCGTCGTTCGCGGAGTGGGTCGACGAGGCGAACCGGCTGCTCATGGCGCCGGCGACGCGGGTCGCGATGGTGATCGCCCCCGAGCTCGAGATCTCGCGCGAGGCGTTCGCGATGGTGCGCGATCAGGTGGCGGCGACGCTGCCATGGGCCGGCGTCGCGGAGTTTCACCCCAGCGCCGCGCTCGATCTCGCGACCCCCGCGCGGCTCGTGCGGTTCCTGCGCCGGTCGCCCGATCCCCTGCTTCAGCTCGTGCCGCTGGCCGTGATCGATGCCGTGCGCGCGGGGCCACCGACCGCGGACCTCGCCCGGCAAGCCGCGATGCTGGGCGGCCTCGCCGCTTCGCCGCCGCCCGACGCCGCCGATCGAATCGCCGCGGTGAACCACGCGACGGTCTCGCGAGCCCACGCCGAGATCATCGCGGTGCTCGACGACATCGCGGCCGACCGGCGCGACGCCTATGCGCGGGCCGGGATCACAGCGTTCCGGTGACGGTCAGCAGGATGTCGGCGTCGTCCCGCATCAGCGATGCCGCGACGCTCTGCATCGTGGTCGGAACGTCGAGCTGGCAGCCCGCCGCGGTCGCGCTGAGGTAGCCGGGCTGGCGCTCGCCATCGGCGTTGGAGCCGATGAGGAAGTGGCTGTCCGTGTTCGTGCCATCCGGGAGGTTCAGCTCGACGATCAACCGGCTGCCGGGCGCCGCGTCGACCTCGATCGGCACCGTCATCCGCGTGCGGCGACCGTCCGGGATCATCACGGCCACCTCGGTGTTCGGCACGATCTGAGCCGGGTCGAGCGTGGTCCCCACGGGGTTTGCGCCGTAGGTGCCGATCTTGATGGTCGCCGGTTGCGCGGTCGCGTTCGACCCCGCGTCGGCACGCTCGATGCCGAAGTCGACCTGCGTGACGTGCAGCGGCGTGGTGATGTCAAAGTCGTCGAGCGCGAACACCCGGTAGTAGCTGTTCTGCGCGGTCGCGCCGCTGGAGCTCATGCAGGCGAACGAGTTGCCGTCGGTGATCGTGGTGCGCCTGGTCTGCGTCAGCGTCAGCTGTTGCGTCAGCGCGTCGCTCACAGGGTCATTCCGGGCGTCGTCCTGCGCAGCATCCGGCTGGCCCGGGTCCTCGACGCCTGCGTCGCTGAGGCCGCCGATGATGCTGTTGCCCTTGCCGGCGCTGGCGCATCCCGCGACCATCAGGCCGACGACGAACCACTTCATGTCGTACATCGTAGCCAGGCTGGTGGCCGGCGCACAGCGCGATTGCCGCCGAGCGCGGCTCAGATCACGCTCGGAGCCTGGAGGGGCTCACGCGGGCCCCGGCAGGCTCAGACAGCGAGGCGGAGGCCTTCGACGCGGGTGTCGAACGCCGGGCGCTGCGCGAGCCGCGAGTTCGCGGCCATCAGGTCGTCGATCGTGTCGATCTCGGTCGCGTACATCGAGCCGATGTCGACGCCGTACAGCGTCGAGCCCTCGTCGATGATCTGCTGGAACGCGGCCTCGTAGTACTCGTTGACCAGGCCGCGGTCGCGGACCCGGTGGTGAAGCGCGTCGAACAGTCGCTTCGAGGACGCCGCCGAGAACAGCTCGATGCCAACCGACTCGCCCATCGCGGAGCGCACCGGGACATGCTTGCCGATCGCGAGCACGCGGTCTTCGTTGTCCGCGGTGACCTTGACCTCTTCGAGGCCGATCTCACCGACCGAGCGCACCGCGAGGCAATCGGGGCCGCGATCGACCAGCTCCTCGACCACGCTGACGTCGAATACGACGTCGCCATCGAGCAAGATGAAGCCGGTCGGCTCGACGTGCTCGCGCGTCAACAGCAGCGAGTACGCATTGTTCGTGGTCTGGTACTCGCGATTGGTCACGAACGTGACATCGAGTCCAGGAAACCAGCTCGCCACCGACGTGCGGACCATGTGCTCGAGATAACCGGTACCGATCACGAACTGGTCAAAGCCGACCCTCAGCAAATTCGTGATAGTGCGGCGCAGGATCGGAACACCGCCGACGGGCAGTAACGTCTTCGGCGTATCGTCAGAATACGGGCGCAGCCGCGTCGCACAACCCGCGGCAAGGATGACTGCCTTCATAGATAGACGTGGAGATCACTGCAAACATCATGCACATATGAATTTCAACCACTTGTGGGCGAGTGGTGGTGTCATCTGTTCAAACTTCACCAGATCTGCTCCGGGAGCGCCTCCGAAGCGACCAAATCCTGTCACCTGCCTGTCATCTCCGGCGCCCTGTCCAAACGCGATTTTCGAGGCCGCATTCGCAACCAGGTGAGCCAGAACACGTCGACTACATGGACGCCGCGTTGCAACCAGCGCGGCAAACAAGACACCGTGTCGTTCGTGGATCTCGATGCCGTGGTGCTCGCCGATGCTTTGTCACGGGTGACGGTCGCGGGGTTGTCCGCCGGCGAACGAGCGCTTCGGGTCGTCCGCCGGGTCGGCGTGACGCGGGCGGTCATGATGGATCGCGGCGCGCGGATCGGAGGCGAGCTCGCCGCGTGGCGCGCTGGCCGCGCCGGTCCGGTCCTGGTGGTCCGTGCCGACCAGCTCGTCCACACACCGCTGGTCGCCCCTCTGATCGCGACGCCGCCGAGCGATGGCATCGCGATCGCGGTAGGCCCCGACGGAGCCTACGCGGGGGCCCTGCTCGCCACCGGGGCCGCCGCGACGGTGGTGATCGACGCGCTGATCCGCGGTGACAGCGACGCCGCGATCGCGGGCGCCGCGACCGTGCGCATCCCGCACGGCGAGATCGCGCGGCACTCGATCGCGACGCCCGACGATCGGCGCGCCGCGCATCGCATGCTGTACCGGATCCTGATCAAGCCACAGGACAACGCGATCACGCGATATCTGTACCGGCCGATCTCGTTCCCGTTGACGCGACTGCTGGTGTGGACACCGATCACGCCCAACCAGGTGTCGTACCTCGTGGCCGCGATGGTCGCGATCGGCTGCTGGCTGACCGCGCACGCGAGCATGAATCGCGTGGTCGCGGGCACGGCGCTGGTCCTGGCCGCGTCGTACCTCGATTGCTGTGACGGCGAGATCGCGCGCGTCAAGCTGCTGTCGTCGCGGTTCGGCGCGTGGATCGATACGATCATCGACGAAGCCTCGTCGATCGCTTACATGGCCACGCTCGGCTGGCACTGCCACCTCGCGTTCGGCCACGACTTGTTCGGCCATGAGCTCGGCTTCGATCCCTGGCTGCCGGGGATCTGGCTCGGCGTCATCACCTATACCTGGGCGATGTACTGCATCTACTACAACATCATCGTCGGCGTCGGCTCGGCGAACAGCCAGGACTACGTGGGCCGGTTCGAGGTGATTCCCGGCCGGCAGCCGAACTCGGTGCGGCTGCGTCCGGTCGTCGCGAAGGCGATCGCCCCGGCGCGCAGACTGCCGGGCTGGCTCGCGGCGATCGCGACCTACGCGCCCTACGCGGTGCGCCGCGACTTCATCGCGTGGTGCGCATTACTGCTGGCGATCGTGCATTGGACCCACATCTCGTTTGCGGCGTTCGTGATCGGCGGTGTGGGGACCTCGCTCATCGTCACGCGCGATCACGTGACGCTGCGCCGGCTACGGCGCTCGGTTCGGCGCGCCGGCCAGGTCCTCGAACCCGCGCGCCAGGCGTGATGATGCGACACCGTGACGCCGGCTCGTGGCCCGTGTCACCAGCGCACGCAGCTCGCACGCGGGCCGTCGTTGACACCGCCACGGAGACAATGCTGGAATGCCGCGGTGATGGTCCGCCGCGCCGCCGCCTGGATCTCGACCGCCGTGGTCGCGATCGTCGTCGCGCTGGCGGTCCCGGTCTCGCAGCTCCGCACGGTCGCGATCATCAAGACGTGTTGCTGCCCCGATCCTGACCACTGCCACTGCCCGGATCACAAGGCCGATACGTCGTCGCAGCCGTCGATGCGCGCCTGCCACAACTCGGAGCGCGCGATCGTCGCGCCCGAGGCGCCCGTGTTCCACGCCCCGATGATCGCGCTGGCGTTGACGCCGGCTGTCACGACGCTCGCGATCGATTCGTCGATCCCTGCACCGCATCGCGCACCTGCACCGACTCGCCCCGACGCCCCGTCCTAGCGCCGCATCGCCGGGCGAATGATCCGTGGCATCGGCGGTGGGTCGCAGGACCTGCCGGCGAGCGTCTGTGCTCATGGCCCGGCGATCCGCCCGACCGCGCATCGCTGCGATCCGATCGATGGCCCGCCCATCGATCGGCCCCCCTTGCCAACATTTTGCTGTTCACAGGACTCACATGCGTATTGCCAGCTGTTTGATGGTTTCGTGGTTCGCGCTTCCGCTCGTGCTCGCCGCCTGCGGCGACGACAACACAGGCAGCGACGCCGAGCCGTTCGCCACGCTCCAGGACTGTTACGACGAGCACCACGTCGAGGAGAACCTGTCGGTGACCGAGGCGCTCGTGGTGTGCTGCGTCGATCACCCGATCGACGGCGTCCACCCGTCGTGCGGCGCCACCAAGGCCGAATGTGTCGCCGTCATCACCCCCGCAATCGTGCCCGCGCTAACCGCTGACGAGGTCGACGCGACATGTACCGACTACATCGACAAGAAGGATTAGCCGGCATGGCGCGGTCGATCGTCGCGACGCTCGTGGGGCTGTGTGCCTCGTCGGGGAGCGCTCGCGCCGAGCACGACATGGCCGCGATGTCAGAGAACCACCAGCACGAGGGCTCGGAGCTCTCGGCCGGCGTGGCCATCGAGGCTGCGCAGTTCGACACCATGTCGTATGTCGGCAGCTACCAGGGGATCACGCCATCGCTCGGCTGGATGCGCGGGCGGTTCGGCGCCGGCGCGACCGTCGGGCTGTACCACCTGAACAAGAACGGCCTCAGCCTGTACGGCATCGGCGACGCGATGTTCACCGGCCACGCGATGGTGTTCTCGACCGAGACGGTGCAAACCGGGCTCGCGCTCCACCTGATGGTGCCGAGCGGCTCCGAGCTCGATGGGCTCGGGATGGGGCACGTGATGGCGCTGCCGTCAGCGTGGGCGACCTGGCGCTCGCATCGTGTCGCGTTCCGGGCGACCGCGGGCTACGGCTGGGCGCTGACCGGGAGCGGTGGGCAGCACAACCACGGACCGTCACCGCTGGTCGATCCGATGAACATGCAGGAGGTGACGTGGAGCGCCGGCGGCGATCTGGAGGTCGCGCACGGCGTCCGGGTCGGCGGTCGCGCACAGGGCGGGATCCCGATCGGCGTGGGGAGCGATCGGGTGATCGGCGCGGGTCGCGTCGCATGGGGCACACCGCGGATCTCGACGGCGTTCGAGCTCCAGCTCGGGCTCGCGGGGGATCCATTTACCGTTCGCGGGGTCGTCGAGACCACGCTACGCTTCTAAGGAGGTCAGGATGCGTGTCGTCGTGTTCAGCTTCAGCTTCGTTGTCAGCCTCGCGCTGGTGGCCTGTGCCAACTCGGCCGTACCGGAGCCGACGCAGGCGGTGTGCCCCGATCCGGATCCGGGGACGCTGACCTGGGAGAGCTTCGGCCAGAAGTTCATGGCCGACTATTGTACGGCGTGCCACGACAGCAGCCTCAGCCACGCACAGCGCAATGGCGCGCCGCTGTACCACGACTACGACACGTTGAACGGCGTGCTCGCGATCCCCGATCACATCGACGAGTACGCCGGTGCGGGTCCGGCGGCGGAGAATACCGAGATGCCGCCCAGCCGGTGCCCGACCGTGATGGGCGGGCCACTGAATCGCGATTGCCCCAAGCCCAGCCTCGCCGAGCGCACGGACCTGTCGGTCTGGATCGCCTGCGAGGTGAAGCGCCCGCACTGACGCGGGTTGCTCAGGTGATGCGCTTGATGATGTGAAAGCCGAAGTCGCTCTGGCACACGCCGTACTCGCCGGGGTGGAGCCGGAGCGACAGCTGGCGAAACTCGATCACGAGCTGTGCGTCGGGCGTGACCGTGAACGCGCGGGCGCTGCGCGCGCTGCTGGTATCTTCGGAGCTGGCCTTCATGAGGGCGTCGAAGTCGGCGCCGCCTTCGAGCTGCTTGAGCAGCGAGCGCACCTCGGCCTCGGCCTCGGCCTTGGTGCGCTTCGCGGCGCGCGGATCGATCTGGCCCTGATATGCGTCCGATAGATCGGCCCAGCTGATGAGGATGTGCTTGACCGACGCGGTGTTGGCGACCGGCTCGCGCGCGAGGATCTCGGTCGATAGCACCGACGGCTCCGGGGCGGCGACCGCCGAGCCTGGCCCCGCGGCGGGTGCCGGGGCCGAGGTGGCTGGGGCGATGGGAGCCGGGACGCTCGGGGGCGGCGCGCTGCCGCCGCATCCGGCCAGCACCAGAGCGGCGAGCGACACCAACGCGAGGGCGGGGCGATTCATGGCCGCACGCTATCATGCGTCGCGGCGTCCGGCACAACGACGTCGAACTTGGTCATGTCGACGAGGAACTCGCCGTTGTCGAGCGGCACCAAGGAGTTCGCGAAGTGATGATCGACCCGGATCTGCGCGTCGGTGTACTTGTGCATCGCGTGCACCGTCTGCATCGAGACGTCGTCGATCCCGGTGAGCGCGATGTAGAGCTCGAGCTCGAGCTCCTGGAGCTGCTTGGCGCTCGCCCCGAACAGCGGGCTCGTGTGGTCGACCACGTGCATCAGCGTCCAGCCGCGGGTCATGCCGACCTGCCGATCGCGGACCATCGTGAGGTCGACGGCCTTGTAGAACAACTCGCCCTCCGCGGTGAATGTCGTGAACACGGCGACGACATGGATCGTTGCTTCGACGATCACGTTGCTCCGGCGGTTGCTTGCGCGGAACATCAGGGTGCGCTTTCCCTCGTGCAGGGTGATCACCGCGGACGTCGAGAACGCGACCCGGGTGGTCGGCCGGGCGAACTTGGTGAACACCAGGCCGGTGACCAGCGCCGTCAGGATCAGGCTCACGATCGATTCGATGATCATGATGACGTGCGCGATCGTGCTGCTCGGGTACATCGCGCCGTAGCCGATCGTCGCCAGGGTCTCGACGCTGAACGAGGTCGCCTCGAAGAACGAGCCATCGGTGCCGGTCACGCCGCCGAACACGTAGTACAGCGCCGCGAACGCCAGGTTCACGGCGAGGAACCCCAGGGCGATCAGCGCGATCGAGGCCGACCACCGCATCCGGAGGAACGTGTGGTACGCGTCGCGCAGCCGGGCGCGCTCGTCGCCGATCACGTAGAACGTCGAGCCTTGCTGCGTGACCTTGTGGGCGGTCGCAGGGAGGTCGCGGATCGACATCGGTGGCATGGCCCGATCCTCGACTCCCCCGTGGGTGAGGACCAGTTTTTGACGCGCCGTAGGCAGCGCCGGCTCCGTGGGATACAACGCTCGGTATGTCTGGAACGAGCGAAGACGTCACCCTGCAAGGCCTGGTCGAGCTGCTGCCGCCGCGGATCTGGTATCTGACGTCGAACGGTCAGGACATGTGGTGCCGCCGGCCCTACGGGTTTCTATTCTCCACCGGCCAGGGCGCCGAGGCGTTCGCCAAGGCGATGGGCAACGACGAGCAGCTGTTTGCGATCGGGCTTGACGCCGGCGCGCTGATGTCCGACGACGTGCTGTCCGGCATGCGCGACAGCGCCGTGACCCGGCTGTTCATCGACCCGGCGATCGACCCCGACAGCGGCGACGTCCACGGCAAGATCCTGCGCCTGGCACCGCTGACGTAGCCCTCCCAGGGGTGCGCGAGGGCCGCGGGGCCCGGCGAGGCGAGCCCTGGAACCGGTGCTACGCGAGCAGGGCGAGCAAGTCGTCGCGCGTGATCGCGGCGGCGCCCCCGGCGTCGGCGAGCGCGGCGTTGGCCAGCGCGCGCTTTCTGTCCTGGAGCTCGAGGATGCGCTCCTCGACGGTGTCGCGCGCGACCATCCGGTAGACCATGACCGACTTGTCCTGGCCGATCCGGTGGGCGCGATCGGCCGCCTGGTCCTCGACCGCGGGGTTCCACCACGGATCGACCAGGAACACATGGTCGGCGGCGGTGAGGTTCAGGCCGGTGCCGCCGGCCTTGAGCGACAGCAGCATGACCGGCGGGCCGCCGTCGGCCTGGAACGTCGCGACCACGCCCTGGCGATCGACCGTCGTGCCGTCGAGCCGGGTGTAGCCGATGTTGGCGGCCTCGAGGTGGGGCTCGATGAGGTCGAGCAGCGACGTCCACTGCGAGAACACCAGGGCGCGGTGGCCGTCGGCGACCGCATCGCCGAGCGCCTCCATCAGGCGCTCGAGCTTGGACGACTGCTGCGGCGCGGCCCCGCCGCGGAGCGCGAGCGGCAGCAGCGCCGGGTGGCAGGCGGCCTGGCGCAGCCGCAGCAGCGCCTCGAGCGCGGCCATCACCCCGCCGCCGGCCTGCAGCATCGCGACGACCTCGCGCTGGGTCGCGGCGCGGATCGCGTCGTAGGTCACGCGCTCGGCCTCGTCGAGCTCCACGTACATGATCGCGTCGGTCCGCGGCGGTAGGTCGCGCGCGACCTCGGACTTCATCCGGCGCAGCACGAACGGCCGGATCCGCTCGCGCAGCCGCGCGCCCGCGGCGCGATCGCCCTGCGAGATCGGCTCGCCCCAGCGCTCCTGAAAGTCGGTGCGGCCGCCGAGCAGGCCGGGGTTGGTGAAGTGAAGCTGGCTCCACAGCTCGTCCAGCCGGTTCTCGATCGGCGTCCCGGATAGCGTCAGCTTCCACTTGGCCTTGAGCCGGTACGCGGCGCGCGCGACCTGGCTATCCGGGTTCTTGATCGTCTGCGATTCGTCGAGGATCACGGTGTCCCACGTGACCCCGGCCAGCACCTCGGTGTCGTTGCGGAGCAGCGGATAGCTGGTCAGCACGACGTCGGACCCGGTCTCGAGCGTGCGGCGCGCGCCGCGGTAGGTCGACACCTTGAGGTCGGGCCGGAACTTCTTGGTCTCCGCGAGCCAGTTGAACAGAACGCTCGTCGGTGACACGACCAGCGTCTTGCCGCGGATCGCCGCCAGCGCCTGGATCGTCTTGCCGAGGCCCATGTCGTCGGCGAGCACGCAGCCGAGGCCGGCGTCGCGGCAGAACGCCAGCCAGTCGACGCCGCGCTGCTGGTAGGGCCGGAGCTCGCCGAGGAACCCGGGCTCGGGCGGCGACACCGGGATCCCGGTGAACTCGCCGAGCAGCGGCTTCAGGCGATCGAGCTCGGGGGGCGGTGGCTCGTCGAGGTCCTCGCACAGCTTCGCGAGGTCGGGCAGCGCGTAGATCGGGACGCGGTGATCGTCGCCGCGGGTCGCCAGCAGATCCGCGACCCGCTCGCCATGGAGATCGAACCACGCCATCGGGATCCGGCCCCAGCCGCCGCCGGTCAGCGGGACCAGGTCGAGGCCGGCCTGCCAGGCGCGCAGCGCCGCGCCGATCGACGCGGTGCGACCGCCGCCCGACAGCTCGACGTCGATCCGCGCGCCGTCGATCGTGAGGTGGGCATCGAGCGAGACCGCCTTCGAGGTGTTGGCGCTGCGCGCGTCGGTGCGCAGCCAGCTCGCGAGGCCGTTCTGCATCGCGAACGCCTCCTTGCCCATCAGCTCGACCCGGCGGCCGGGGACCAGGTTGAGCTCGTCGCGCAGCCGGTGGGTCAGCTTGCGCTCGGCGTCCTGGTCGCGGATCGGCAGCGAACCCTCGATGTGCTGCAGCGTGCTGCCGTTGACCCGCGCGCGCGGCGGATCGCCGTACACCAGGGTCGGCATCACCCGCAGGCGGTCGCCGTCCTGCTCGACGTCGAACGCCATCCGGGGCTGCTCGCGCGTGCCGATCTTGGGCAGCCCCGTCGCGCGGATGTCGATCTCGATGCGCTGCGCGAGCTGCGGCAGCATCGTGCCGATCAGGTCGGGGAACGCCGACTGCGGGATGTGAAACACCTGCGGCAGCTTCTCGAGCTTGGGGCCGCTGAGGTCGACCGCGCCGATCGGCCGCAGCACGTTGTCGCGGGTGCGCACGACCCCGACGGCGACGACCTCGCGCACGCTCGGATCGGCCTCGATGCTGACCCGCACGCCGCCGTTGGAGTCATCGACCACGACGCGCGGCATGATCGGCTCGTGGCTGGTCGTGACCTGCTGGCCATTCCAGTGGATGTCGCGGGCATCGGCGAGCACGGCGAGCAGCCGGTCGAGCCGCTCGCCGTTGATCGGGCCGATCCGCGCCGTGATCAGCTGATCGGCCGTGAGATCCGCCTCGATCGTCGCGATGTCGGACGCCTTGCCGGTGCCGACCAGCGACAGCAGCGAGCCGACCAGCGGCTCGGTGCGCTCGTTGCGGACGAGCACGCGATCGACGATGACCCCGCCTGGCGACGGGGTCAGGAGGTACCGGATCGAGGCCAGGCCGCGCGCGTTGTCGCTCACCGGCAGCTCGGCGCCGGCCTTCTCTGCGGCGAGCGACGACAGCACCCCGGCCACGACGTGCGAGCACACCGGATCTCGGCTGGTGCAGGTGCACTCCCATTCGGTGTGGGCCGGATTGAGCACGACCTCGAACGGCGTGGGACGCCCCGGAACGCGGACCTCGAGCTCGATCTCGTCCCCGGCTTTGTGCCGGCCGCTGACCCGGCCATCGCGCGCGAGGGCGACCCCTTGAGACCAGGTGCGCTCCGTCGCGTCTGCGCGGACAACATCGCGAAGCGCTTCGAGCACCGCCGGTGATTACCACGCAAGCTCCCGTCACGAAAGGCGTGCTAGCCTTACTCGCGCATGGACGCGGTTCCTTCGTCCGACGATGCCGATGACGAGGCGCTGGTCGCCGCCATGGCCGGCGGAGATCCCGGAGCTCAGGCTGCGATGGCGACGCTGTATGCGCGTCACTCCGCGCTGCTCCTCGGGCTCGCCCTGCGGATCGTCCGCGACAAGCGCGAGGCCGAGGATCTCTTGCACGACGTCTTCTTAGAGGCCTGGCGGAGCGCCAAGGACTTCGATCCGAAGCGCGGCAGGGTTCGTACCTGGTTAGCAATCCGCATGCGTTCTCGAGCTCTCGACCTTCAGAAATCGGCCCGCGTGTCGCGCAACGTGGGCGACGGCGGGCTCGACCTGGTGGTCGATGAAGCAGGCGGACCCACCCCCGACCATGCCCGGATCCGCGATGCGCTGGCGGCGCTCGGCCCGGACCAGCGCCGTGTCCTGGAGCTGGCCTACTTCGAGGGCCTGTCGTGCAGCGAGATCGCCGAGCGCGTCGCGATCCCGGTCGGCACGGTCAAGTCACGGATCGCCGCGGGGCTCGACCGCCTGCGATCGGGCCTGGGCGAATCGCCCCGTACGGAGAAGTCATGATTGGCGACGTTCGCGAGCTGCTACCGCTCTACGCGCTCGGCCTCCTCGAGTCCGAGGAGGCGGGCGTCGTCGAACGCGCGATCGCCGGCGACCAGACCCTCGCCGCGGAGCTCGCGGCGTACCAGCGGACCGCCGATGCGCTCGGCGCGACGATCGAGCCGGTGGTGCCGTCGCCCGCCGTCGCGCAGCGGCTGATGGCGTCGATCGGCGGCGGCAGGTTCGAGGCATTCTCCACCCGGATGGCGAAGCTGTTCGACGTCACGCTCGATCGCGCCCGCGAGCTGCTCGGCCTGATCGAGCGGCCGGCCTCGTGGATCCCGCAGCTTCCCGGGCTCAGCCTGGTGCACTTCGAGGGTGGGCCGGCGGCTGCCACCGCGGACTGTGGGTTCATCCGGCTGGCGCCCGGCGCCATGTTCCCGCCCCATACCCACCTCGGCGAGGAGATCGTGACGGTGCTGCGCGGGCAGATCCGCGACGTGGTCAACGGCCGCCTCGTGGTCACGGGCGACGACTACGTGCAATCCCAGGGCACCAATCACCACTTGATCTGCATCGGCGACGAGGACTGCATCTACGCGTCGCGGGCGACGGACGGCATCGCGATCGGCGGCGTGCGCGCCCGACCGACGAAGAGCTAGCGGCCCTGTGCGGTGCCCGCCACCGTGCGGGTCCGCGCGGCCTGCCGGGGCTCGAGCGGGGCAACTTCGCGGGGTTCGGCTCGCACGGCCGTTGCACCAGATCCTCGCATGACAATGACTCGACTCCTGCTGGCGTGCTCGGTCCTGGTGTCCCTGGGTTGCGCGATTCGGACCGAACCGTCCGGCACCGTGGTCCGCGAGTCCCGCAGCTGTGGCCGCGACCAGCACTGGGAGGGCCGTCGCTGCGTGAACAACTACCACCGCCATGACCACGACGACCACGACCATGACCGCGGCCACTGAGATCACACGGCAGGAAGCACGGCGCGCCGCGCCGTAGCTCCGGAGCGCTGGCACCATAAATATCCTGTGGCCTGTGGCAACGGCTACGTCGTAGGAACGTCCCCGAAACGCTCCCGTCCCGCGTCGCGGTGTACGATGGGCGCATGAGCAGCGACGACGGCATGCGGGTGGTCGGAACCATCCGCAGCATCGAGCTGCATACGCTCGCCGCGAAGTTTCAGAATGTCGCAACGCGGCAGGTCGCGAAGATCCAGCTCGATATCGAGCGCGCGATCGACGAGACTGGAGCCGAGCTCGACATCCGGAACCTCGCCGATCTGCAGTTTCAGGGACCGGCGGAGCTCGTGCCGCGGTTCTCGGCGGGCGAGCGGGTGCAGATCGTGACCAGCGTCGAGTCGAGCCTGCACATCACCAGTATCAAGCCGGCGCCGCTGTCGTAGTCGCAGCCGCTGGGCTCCCCAAAGGCCGACGACCGACGAGCTCCGCGCGCGCAGCTCACCAGGTGATCGTGCCCTCGTCGGTGTCACGACCGCCGTAGATCGTGATGTTGATCTGCTTGACCTTGCCGCGCGGGCCGACCGCCTTGATCTTGTGGGGCCCCGGCGACAGCGGCAGGCGGGTCAGCGGCGTGTCGCCGATCTGCTTGTTGTCGACGTAGATCTGGGTCTTTGCGGTCGCCGTGATGCTGAAGAATCCGTAGCGCGAGATCGCGATGATGTCGTCGCGGGTCGGGCCGCTTGCCGCGTCCGGCGGCTCCTCGACCGCGTCCTTGACCTCCGCGTCCTTGACCGGCGGCGGGGGCACGACCACCGGCGCGGTGTCAGCCGAGCGTGTCGTGAAGAAGAACATCGCCGCCCCGAGCACCACGAGGATGCCGAGCGTGATCGCCGCATTGCGGATCGATCGCAACCGGTGGCTGCGCAGCAGATCCGTGTTGGGATCGGCCATCCACGAGTCGGGCATCACGGCGTCGGACAGATCGAGCACGCCGCGCAGGCCCGGCCCGGTGCCGGGGTTCGGGGGCCGATGGACACGGCCCGTGCCGGACTGCACGATCATCGACGGCACCGCGTCGATCGGCCCGCTGTCGATCGGCGCGCTGCCGGGACGCTCGCGCTGGCCGACCTCGCCGCTGCGGGCGCCGGGCGGTAGCGGCGGCGGCTGGGTGGGCCGGCTCGTGCGCGGCGGCGCGATCGGCGCCGGCTCCTCGGCGGCCTTCAAGATCTCGTCGCGCGCCGACATCTCGTCGGCGAAGTCGGTGGCGAGCAGGCGTACGAGATCCTGCGCGGACGCCGGGCCGCCGAGCGTCGACACCGAGTTGCGGATCGCGTTGCTGAACGCGAGCGCGGTGTCGAACCGGCCGTTCGGATCGCGGGCCATCGCCTGCAGCAGCGCGGCGCGCATCCCGGGTGGCAGATCGGGCCGGCGCTCCCGGATCTCCGGGATCGGCTCCTCGGTGATCGCCTTGAACGTCAGGAAGTCCGAGTCGCGGTGGAACAGCCGGCGGATCGCCAGCATCTCGTACATCACGACGGCGAGCGCGAACACGTCGCTGCGCCGATCGAGCGGCTTGCCGAGGATCTGCTCGGGCGACATGTACGCGTTCTTGCCCTTGACCGTGCCGGTCCGGGTCCGCGAGTTCGCGCCGCGCGCCTTGGCGATCCCGAAATCGAGCAGCTTCACGACGCCGTCCGCGCACACCATCATGTTCGGCGGCGATACGTCGCGATGCACGACGTTGAGCGACTGTCCGTCGGGGCCGCGCGCCTCGTGCGCGGCATGCAAGCCCTCGCACGCCTGCACGATGATCCCGGCGACCACCCGGAAATCGAGCATCTTTCCGGCCTTCGAGAGCCGCGTCATCATGCGCGACAGCGGCACGCCGTGGAGATACTCCATCGAGATGAACCACGTGCCGGCGTACTGGCCGAACGCGTGCACGTGGCACACGTTCTTGTGGAGCAGCTTGCTCGCGAGGTCCGCCTCATCGCGAAACATCGTCACGAAGTGCTCGTCCTCCGCGAGGTGCGGCAGGATCCGCTTGAGCACCATCACGTCGCGATCGGCGGCTCCGGTGGGACGCGCCAGAAAGATCTCCGCCATCCCACCTGTCGCGAGCTTCGCGATGAGCTGGTAGCTGCCGAAATCTCGAGCGTCGCGCGGGACTAACGTCCCCGCCGGAATGGTCACGGAGCTAATTATGCCCCAGCGATTCCCACAATTTAAGCCTCAGCTGACATAGACCTGGTTCGGGGAGGCGAAACGGTCACATATCCCGACACGGAGGCCGGCGAGCCGCGGCGGTCGAGCGCAACATCCGTCACGGCGGACCGTGCAACATCGCGGTGTCGTGCAGGTCACGGCGGTTCGGTCGCTGCCAGCGTCCGGTCATCAAATGGTCATGTCGCCCCAAACGCGGCAAATGCCCGATGCGCCGCTCGCAACATACCCCACGATGGGCACCTCATGCCATCGCTCAGTCTCGGGGCAGGGTCGTCATCTCCGCACACGTCGATCGACAAGCCACGGTGGCGCGAGAACGCGCCGTTCTGGAGCGTCCACGCGGCGGCCGCGATCGGGGCGTTCGCGGCCGGCTGGAGCTGGACCGCGTGCGCGTGGCTGGTCGGTAGCTACGCGGTCCGGATGTTCGCGATCACCGCGGGCTACCACCGCTATTTCTCGCATCGCACGTTCAAGACCAGCCGGGTGTTTCAGTTCATCCTGGCGGCGCTGGCCATGGCGAGCGCGCAGCAGGGCATCCTGTGGTGGGCCTCACATCACCGGAACCACCACAAGTACTCGGACGAGCCAAACGACGTTCACTCGCCGGTCCAGCGCGGCTTCTGGTGGGCGCACGCGGGCTGGATCATGGGCAGCCGTCACAAGGCGACCGATTTCGAGCGGGTCAAGGACTTCGCGAAGTATCCCGAGCTGCGGATCCTCGATCGCTACGATCTCAGCGTGGCGATCGCGTGGGGCGCGCTGCTCTACGCGATCGGCGGGTGGACCGCGCTGTTCTGGGGCCACTTCGTCTCGCTCGTGCTCGCCTGGCACATCACGTTCTGCATCAACTCGCTGGCCCACGTGTGGGGCACGCGCCGCTACGTCACCAACGACGAGTCACGCAACAACGCCCTGCTCGCCGTGCTGACGTTCGGCGAGGGCTGGCACAACAACCACCATCATTATCAGCGCTCGGCGCGCCAGGGCTTCTTCTGGTGGCAGATCGACATCACCTACTACGTGCTCAAGGGCCTCGAGGCGCTGCACATCGTGTGGGACGTCGAGGGTGTGCCGCGCCACGTCCGCGACGAGACGGTCGCGCCAGCACGGGCGCGGGTGGTCGCCGCGGTCCCGGTGTCGACCGCCGCGGCGGTCGCGGCGGTTCCGGTCCGACTCCGCGCGGCGAGCGAGCTGCCTCCGATCTCGTTGTCGTGACTTCTTTCGATCGGTCTGTCGCGCATTGTTCGACACCTCTTCAGGTCCCCGCGATCGGCGGCGGCTTGATCAGGTAGTCGAAGTAGCCGTTCGGGTTGCCGGTCTTGCCGTCCATCGCGGCGCGCGCGACGTTGAACATCTCGCGCGCGGTGACGTAGTGGAGCTGGGTGCCATCGCGGGTGTGCGCGTGGAGCGCGGCGTGGAGCGCGCGGCCGCCATCGCCGAGCAGCGACGCGGCGGTGTTCTCGATCGCGCCGTGGGTGTGGACCTTGACGAACACCCACTCGGGCCGGCCCGCGATGTGGATCGCCTGATCGATCCACGTCTTCACACGCGCCGCGGAGGGTGGATCGTCGCCGGTGATCGCGCCGTTCTCGATCCGGATCCCGCGCGCCTTGCGCGCGATCGCGAGCGGGCCGGTGATCATCAGCAGCCGATCGTCGTGGTGCGCCCCGACCCGCGCGCGCTCGCCGTGCTCGTACGACCGCCGCTGCGTCAGGTCGCCGGTCGGCCAGTAGATCTGGTTGACCTTGTCGGGCTGACACGGATCGGGCGCCGACGGGAACGTCAGATCGACGTAGCAGCCGAGCTCGTGGAGCAGGGCGAGCTCGTCGTCGACGCCGCACCACCGCCCGTCGGGCCTGCCGTTCGCGAGGCTCCAGTTGCCGTGGATGAAGGCCCAGCGAAACCCGCTCGCGTCGCGCGACAGGTGGCCGTGCTCGGCGAACGTGCGCAGGTGCTGCTCGATCCGTGGCGCCAGCGTGTGCCGCGTATCGCCGTCGTGATGCAGATGGAGCTCGACCTCGCCGAACCCGGCGCGCGCGAGCTTGCCGAGCTGATCGAGGAAGTGCGGGCGGTATTCCTCGCCGGGAAAGAACCAGCCATGGCGGGGCGGCCGGCCGTCGCTGTCGCGGAACTCGGCCACCGCCTCCGGATAGCGCGCGGCCCACACATCGACGCGCCGCATGCCAACGTCGTCGGGCGCGTGGCCCCACAGCGGTTCGTAGTGGTCGCACAGCGCAAACAGGATATGTCGCGCTTGCGCGGGGTCGCGCGTTCGCGCACGGCGGAGCAAGTGCCGGCCATAGTCGCGAATCCAGTACTGGAGGTTCTTCTTGCGGAGTCGGGCTAGCACGCGAGCTGCATGGTAGCCGGGAACGTGCCGCCATGGATCGCTACCACCCGCTCCTCCCGAAGGCGCTGTTCCCTGCGCGCGGGCGCTCACCCGCCGATCTTGCACTGTCTGCGCGCGCCGAGCCGTGGACACCGCGAGGTCGCGATCCCCGATCTCCACAATCACGCGTGCCCGCTGATCCGCCACGCCGCGGCGTACTCCCGCTCGCGCTGTGCGTGCGTCCGCAGCTTCGAGAACATCGTGCGGCCTTCGAGCGCCCCGCCTTCGAGTGTGGCGATCGAAGGCGTGTCACCGAAACGTTGCACGACGGATACGGCAATGCGGTCGGTGGGGTGGTGTTCAATGTGCTGTTCGGTGTGAAGGGTCAAATACCTCGATGAGATACCACTCACGAGTGCCGGCAAACGCAAGGTTATCGTGGTCGAGCGGCGGCCCGACGCACCCGCGTGCTAGCGTACAGTCGCCGTGATTGACCTGTACGGGCCGCTACTTGCCAAAGCGCTGTTTCCCGCGTTCGAGGCGGCCCGCGGCCGACCGACCGTGCCGCTGCTGCGCTACCTGAAGGACACCGAGCGGTGGACGCCCGGCGCGCTGCGTGACCTCCAGGTCGGGCTGCTTCGCCGCGTGCTGCGCCACGCCTACCGCCACACCGCGTTCTACCGGCAGATGCTGGACGAGCGCGGCCTGACGCCGGAGGCGTTCAACACGATCGACGATCTCGCGAAGCTGCCGCTGCTCGACCGCACGACGCTGCGCGAGACCATCGACGCACGCACGGCCGGCGCGCCGCCGCTCCCGGTGATCACCAAGACGACCAGCGGCAGCTCTGGAGAGCCGGTGACCGTGCGCTACAACGCCGAGTCGCGGCACTGGCGCGATGCGATCCGCTGGCGGGGCTACGGCTGGGGTGGCTACCAGATCGGGATGCGCGCGCTGCACTACTGGGGCATGGGGCCGACGTCGAACGTGCCGTGGTGGAAGAAGAAGAAGGCCGAGGTCGATCGGCTGATGAAGCGCGACCTCTACCTCGATTGCACGCCGCGCGGTGACGCCCCGCTGCTCGACGTCGTGGCGGAGTTGCGGCGGTTCAAGCCCCACGCGATCGTCGCGTACGCCAACGGCGCCGGTGCGCTCGCGAGCTTCATCAACGCGCGCGGCCTCCGGACCTGGGACCCGATCCCGGTGCTGACCGGCGCGGAGCGGCTGATGCCCCACGATCGCGCGGCGATCGAGCAGGCGTTCGGGCCGGCGTTCGATACCTACGGCTGTCGCGAGGTGATGCTGGTGGGCTCGGAGTGCGAGATTCACGACGGCCTGCACACCTCCATGGAGAACCTGGTGATCGAGGTGGTGGTCCGCGAGCCCAACGGCACCGTGCGCGCCGCGCGACCCGGCGAGACCGGCGAAATCGCGGTCACCGATCTCCACAACCTCGCGTGCCCGATGATCCGCTACGTCAATGGCGATCTCGCCGTGGCGCGCGGCGATGCGCGATGCGCGTGCGGTCGGGGCCTGGTGCGGATCGGCCCGATCGAAGGCCGGATCACCGAGACCCTGGTCGATGGCGGCGGACGCGCGGTCAGCGGCCTGGTGTTCAACATCCTGCTGGCGGCGATCGGCGGGGCTACCCGTAGCTTCCAGGTCGTGCAGAAGGTCGATCGCAGTATCATCTTCAAGGTCGTGCCGTCGGTCGGCAACAAGCTTCCAGAGCGCGAGACCAAGCTGCTGCGCGAGCACACCCAGCGCTATCTGCCCGGCGTGCCGCTCACGATCGAGGTGGTCGACGACATCCCTTTGACCGCCGCTGGCAAGCGCCGGGTGGTGATCGTCGAGAAGCCAGCTTAAGATTGCCTTATCCTGCCTGAACAGTCAGGCAGCGCGAATGACGAGCGTCGCGTCCTGCGGGAGCTACGCTCGCAGCGTGACGGTTCCGCTTGTTGTTGTCACCGGCTTCCTGGGAGCTGGGAAGACCACGCTCGTCAATCGCCTGCTCGCCCGACGGCAGGCCCGTCGCGCCACCGGCAAGCTCGGGGTGATCGTCAACGAGCTCGGCGAGGTCGGCATCGACGGCACATTGCTGCGCGGCGACACCGCGCGGCAGATCGAGCTGCCGGGTGGCTGCGTGTGCTGCGCGCTGGGCGATGAGCTGGGCGAGACATTACTGGAGCTCGTCGCGCGCAACCCCGGCCTCGACGCGATCGTGCTCGAGACCACCGGCGTCGCCGAGCCGCTGCCGATCGCCTGGGCGGTCGCCCGCGAGGGGGTCGCGCAGCAGGTCCGGCTCGCCGCGGTCGTCACCGTGCTCGACGCGACCAACTTTGCCGCCTCGCGTCCGGTCTCCGCCTCCGTCGATGCGCAAGTTTCGTATGCGGACGTGGTGCTGGTGACGAAGTCGGAGCCCACCGCCGGGAATCGCCACAATGGTGGAAATCGCGACAACGACGCCAGGGTGGAGGGTGCGGAAGCGGTCGCGCGCATGCTCGCGCCGCGGGCGCTGATCCGCCGGGGCACCGCCGACGACCACGCGGCGTGGCTCGAGGCGCTGCTGGCCGACCCCGAGCCGTTCGACGGCCGGGCGTACTCGCCGAACGGGCAGTCCGAGCAGCAGCAACTAAATAGCCAGCCAAATGGCCAGGTTGGTGTTCACCACCATACCGACGAGTGTCGTCATCTCGACAGCTCGGCTGCACACGGAATCGACAGCGTATGGGTTGCCGTCGACGAGCCGATCGATCTGGAGGAGCTCGAGGATCAACTCGCCGAGCTGCCCTCCAACTATGTGAGGATCAAAGGGATCGTGCGCGCCAAGACCGACGACGACGCGGTGCGCTGGGTCGCGGTGCATCGCGTGGGTCCGCGCGTGTCAAGCGAGGTGGTCTCGCCGTCAGAGCCCCAGCAAGCTCGCATCGTTGCGCTCGGTCCGGCGGTCCAACGCGATGATCTCGCGCGCTGCATCGCGGTCGCTTCGTCCTGATCGACCCCCGACGACGCCAGAGGATTCTGGACGAGCCCCAGACGGCCCCAGACGACCCCCAGACGCGGACATGTGCTGGGCATCCGCCTTGCTTAGGCCTCCATCACGAACATGAAGGCTCGCGGTGTCGTGGTTTCCTGTATCGCTCTTGTTGCCGCGGCCACCGTCCTGGCAGCCTGCGGCCAGGACAAGATCGAAGTTCGTCGGGGCGAGAGCACCGACTACAACAATGCAGCCCTGCTGGCCGCGGTCGACAAGTTCGTCGCAGGCGGCCGCACCCCTGACGCGTACGCCGAGCTCTCGCAGACCGCCTTCGAGCTGCGCTCTGGCATGGACAGCGCGGTCGCCAAGGAGGCCGAGCTCAAGTTGATGGTGCTCGCCCTCGCTCCCGTGCAGTCGGTTCACGCCAAGCCGATGTCGCAGCAGGTCGACGCGCTGGCCCTCACCGTGTGGCCGACGCTGCTCGCTCCCGTCTTCGAGGCGGATGGCCTGCTCGTCAAGCGCGACGCGAACGCGGCGGCCCTGATGCCCAGGTCCGGTGAAGACGCGCGCGGCTTCCTGCTCCGCCTGTGCGGCGGCCCGCTCGCCAGCGATTGCAAGCAAGTCGTCCCCGAGCTCCAGGGCGCCGTCGTTGCCTCGATCGCCACCCGGCGCGCCACCGAGCGCGTGCGCAACGCGATCGCCGACTGCGTGATGTGCGGCGCCGATCCAGGCTGGCACGAGGCTGTCCGCGCGTGGGAAGCCCTCGACCGCGTCGGCAACAGCGTGATCAATGAGGTCGAGCAGCAAGCCGACCCCGACAACTGGCCGGTCGCCGGCAGCGCCGCGGAGATCGACCCGCAGCTCCCCGAAGCCGAGATCAACGAGACCGGCGAGCTGGTCATCGCCGGCCAGCGCTACGCTACCGCCCAGCGCGTCACGGCCCTCCGCGAGCTCCGCAGCGGCGGCGCGGTGCTCGCACTTCATCTGCGGCCCGAGACGCCGCTCGCCCAGGTCCGCGCGCTGCTAGGCGACGCCCGCAAGGCGGGAGCGACCCGTGTGGCCGTCGTCGCTCGGACGGCGCTGTACCCGTGGGACCGCAAGGTGTACTGGATCGCCGACGGCGTCGGCACCCAGACCGGCCTGCGGCCGACCGACTCGCTCCAGCTGCTGCTTCACGCGGTGGATGCGGTCGCCGGTCCCGGCTCGATCGCCCGCGTCGACTGAACCTCTGCGTCGCCCCTGCCTGCCGCTTCACGCAGTGGATGCGGTCGTTGTCCCGAGGACACGGGGCACGCCGGGCGGCGACCCGGTCCACATCGATGCGCCGAGATCGTTCGCGCCGACCGGCTGCGCGGCGGATGAGCCTCGCCATCCTGGGCACCGTGTGGTAGCCGTGCGCCGTGCGCGTGGCATTCTCGGGATCCCACCGGACCGGCAAGACAACCCTTCTCGAGGCGGTGGCCGCCCACCTGGTCACGTACCAGACGGTGGCGGAGCCCTACTGGCAGCTCGAGGAGGAGGGCTACGAGTTCTTGGATCCACCGACGATGGAGGATTTCGAACGCCAGCTGCGGCGTTCGATCGACGCGATCGCGGAGCTGCGCGCGGACACGCTGTTCGATCGCTGCCCGCTCGACTTCGTGGCGTACCTGCGCGAGATCGCGCCCGACGATTTCGACCTCGAGAACTGGATGTCCGAGATCCGGACGGCGATGGCGTCGCTCGAGCTGGTCGTGGTGGTTCCGATCGAAGCCCTCGATCGCATCGCGCTGTCGTCCGAGCACGACCGGCGGCTGCGCCGGAACGTCGACGCGGCGATCCGGGAGCTGGTGGTCGATGATCCGTTCGAGCTCGGCGTCCCGATGGTGGAGGTCCGCGGGTCACTCGACCAGCGGGTCGAGCAGGTGCTGCTCGCGCTGCGATCGACGGCGGATCGAAGCGATCCAATGCGCGGCTCGTGACACGTCAGTCTGGCGTCCTATCCAGCACGCTTGTGGCGCCCGCATCGACGAGTCGTCGAGTACCGCGGTCACGAGCGCCGGTGTCACACGGCCATGCGCGCCGTGCACTCGATCTGATCGTGTGTGCTGCGAACACGACCCAGTGGCGAGCCGCCACCACACCGGTAATCGGTCCTAAATCCTCGCAGTGACTGGACAAAACTTGCGCAGGCTGTGGGCTTCCTCCACAGCTGCGCGCATGAAGGTCACGTGTCGCAACGCACGGAAGGCGCGCCAGATCGCGAGAACCATGGGGGCGCCCGCCGCGCCGGCGCGTTGGTTCGCTGATTGCTCCAATAAGCGGTCGAGGTATCCTAATGAAGCGCATCACATTGATCACGTTTGCGTCCGCGTTCGCCGCGTGCTCGTCATCGTCATCGCCGTCGTCTTCGACGTCGGGTGTGGCGACCACCGCGGACTACGAGGACACGGCACAAGCGATCGGGACCATGACCATGACCGGCGGCGGCGGCGGCGACGTCGGCTCGATCGCAGATGCGGTGAGCATCTCGCGGGGCGTGTTGCCGTTCTCGCTCGGGCTGAAGAGCGATGGCCATATCCGCGGCAATCGGCTCGGCCTCGACTACAGCTACACCGCGGTGTGCAAGGACGCCTCGGGCGCCGTGCTTGCCAAGTGCGATAGCACCGCGGATCAGGCGCAGATCGATGTCGCGTGGTCGGGGAGCTTGAAGACCCCGAGCTTCAGCGCCGATGTGATGCGCAAGGGCTCGTGGGCGATCACCGCGCTGCAGAGCCCTATCGCATCGCTGTCGGGTGACAGCACGTTCTCGTTCGACAGCACGATGACGTCGATCTTCCACAGTGGCGCGACGTCGACGCTCTCGATCGACGCGAGCGCGATGTACGCGGCGCTCCAGATCACGACGGACAAGCACGAGGTGGTAGGTGGCACGGCCACGTTCTCGGTCACCGCGCACCGCACGGTGACCGGCACGGGCAGCGCGAGCTGTGGCAGCGGCAGCGGCAGCGGCAGCGATAGTGGAAGCGGCAGTGGCAGTGATAGCGGGAGTGGCAGCGGCAGCGGGAGTGGCAGCGGTAGCGGGAGTGGCAGCGATGACGGCAGCGATCACGACGGCGACCACGACCGCGACCACGATGGTTCCGGCCATTGCGTGCAGGACGTCGACAAGACCTTCACCGCGATGGCGACCATCACGTTCAATGCGGATCACACCGCAGATCTGACGATCAACGGCACCGAGCACTTCGTCATCGACTTGACGACTGGCTCGATCAAGCGCGCGGCCTAGCGAGTCGCGCACTGGCCGCGATCGGCGCGCCGGAGCCCGCAGAAATGCGGTGCCGGCGACGCCGGCCGCACACCGCATCGTTTCGGTCGGTTCAGGCCGCGGGCGCCGGTCGCTCGCATCGTGTTGAACGGGTTCGCCGGCCTGACCCGTGCCCGGCCGCAAACCGGGCTATATTCGCTGACACGGTGCGTGGGTTCATGACGGTCTTGGCGTTGGGGGCATGGATGGCGTGCGGGGCGGCGCTGCCTGCGGTGCCGGGGCAGGGCGGTCCGCCCTGGATCGAGCTGACGAGTGAGCACTTCACGCTGTGGACCGACGCTGGTCCGGCGCGTGGCCGCGAGCTGATCCGCGAGATCGAGCACCTCCGGCAGGTGGTCGCCGGCGTGGCGTTTCCAGCCGCGCGGGAGGCGGGGCACAGCCTGGTGATCGCGCTGCGCGACGACGCCGAGCTGAGCGCGTTGTCGCCGACCGGCGAGCCGCGGGCGTTCGCGGTGCCGGCCCGGCCGCCGCTGTGGCAGCCGATGATCGTGCTGTCGGCCTTCACCAACAGCACGCGGGCCGAGCTGACGATCGCGCACGAGCTGACCCACCTGGTCTCGTTCGCCGCGATTCACCATCAGCCGCGCTGGCTCGCCGAGGGAATGGCGCAGTTCTTCGAGACCATGCAGCTCGATGCCGAGAGCACGTCGGTCGACGTCGGCGTCGCGCCCGAGGTCCGCGGGCAGCCGGTCCGGATCGCGCACCTCGTCCCGATCTCGAACCTGTTGGCGTGGCAGATGCTGGGGTCCGCCGCCGAGGAGCGCGGGCTGTACAGCACGTCGTGGGCGTTCTTCACGTTCCTGATCAACGCGCACCGCCCGGAGCTGGCGCGCTACCTGGCGTTGCTCGATGCCCCCGACGACACCGCGACGCCGGCGAGCAGGCCGGAGCAGCGGGAGCGCGCGTGGCGTACGGCGTTTTCGTCGCTGTCGGACACCGAGCTCGATGGACAGCTGCGCCAGTGGCTGGTCAGCGGGCATCACGTCGTGCTGCATGTTCGCGTCCGCGTGCGCGACTGGCCGACCTCGCAGCGCGCGCTGTCCGACGCCGAGGTCTACGCCATGCGCGCGTTGCTGCATTCCGGACCTGCCGCGGAACACCAGCAGCAGGCAGAGCTGGCGGCGGCGATCGGGGCCGAACCGACGAATGTCATCGCGAGGTTGCTCCGCCTGGAACACGGCGGGGGCGTCACGCCGGACGAGGGGCGGGCGATCGCCGCGGCCCATGGCGATGACTGGCGCGCGTGGTGGCTCGCGGCGATCGCGTTGTCCCGGGGGGCGGCGAGCCCGCAGGAGATCGACGCTGCCCGTACGAAGGCGTGCGCGCTACTCGCCCAGAACCCGGCGCTGGTCGCGCCACCGAGCTTGTGTGCCGATCGTGGTCTCGAGCCGTCGTCACCGTGACACACCGCCGATCGTGGTCTCGAGCCGTCGCCGCCGTGACCGCGTAGTTGCGCCCGCGGTACGTGACGCCGACCGCCGGGCGATCGGGCGCGGTCCGCGCGCTACAGCCGGAATGGCAGCGCGCGAAGCCGCTTGCCGGTCAACGCGAACACCGCGTTGGCCACCGCGGGCGCGATCGGCGGCGTCGATGGCTCGCCGATGCCGCCGATCGGCCCATCGCTCGGGACGATCGTCACCTCGATCCGCGGCGCGTCGTGCATGCGGATGACCGGGTAGTCGTGAAAGTTCGATTGCTGGACGCGGCCCTGCTTGAGCGTGATCTCGCCGTACAGCGCCGCCGACAAGCCGTACACGATGCCCGACTCCATCTGCGCGATCACCCCCGCGGGGTTGAGCGCCACGCCGCAGTCGACCGCGCACACGACCCGGTGCACGCGGATCTGGCCGTGCTCCACCGAGACCTCGGCGATCTCCGCGACGATGGACCCGAACGACTCGTGGATCGCGAGCCCGCGCCCGATCCCGCTCGGCGCAGGCGTCCCCCAACCCACGCGCTCGGCGACGGTGTCGAGCACGCGCCGATGCCGGGGATGGTTCGCCAGCAGCCCACGGCGCAGCTCGAGCGGATCCTGCCGGCCGGCGTGCGCCAGCTCGTCGACGAACGACTCCATCGCGAACGCGGTGTGGCTGTTGCCGACCGAGCGCCACCACTGCACCGTCACCGGCGTCGGCGGCGAATGCATCGTGACCCGATGCGACCCCAGCCCCCCGAGGTACGGCGAATCGGCGATGCCCTCGTAGCCGGACGGGTCCGACGCCTGCCCGGGTCGCTGGATCGGCTGCCCCGCGATCGTGTGCCGCCACGCGACCGGACGACCGGACCCATCCAGCCCCGCTTCCGCGCGGTGCACCACCATCGGGCGGTAGTGCCCGCCGCGGATATCATCCTCGCGGCTCCACACCGTCTTCACCGGCGCACCCGCCGCGCGCGCGACGTGCACTGCCTCGCGCACGAAGTCATTGCCGAGCGAGCCGCGCCGCCCGAAGCCACCGCCAAGAAACACCGTGTGGACGGCGATGTTCTCGGGCTTGATCCCGAGGATCTCGGCGGCCGCGGCGCGATCGGCCGATGGCGCCTGCGTGCCGGTCCAGATCTCGCAGCGATCGCCGTCGATGCGCACGGTCGCGTTGAGCGGCTCCATCGGCGCATGCGCGAGGTACGGCAACTCGTACTGCGCCTCCAGCCGCGACGCGGCCCCGGCGAGCGCCGCCGCGACATCGCCCTTGTCGGCGGCGACCGCCCCAGGCCCCTGAACGAGCTTGCGAAGCGACGCGAGGTAGTCCGCCGAGTCGAAGTCGCTACCGCGGCCGTCCCAGTCGATCTCCCCCTCGAGCGCGGCCCGCCCAACCTGCGCCGCCCAGTAGTGCTCGGCCACCACCGCGACCCCCGACGGCACCGCGACGACCTTCTTGACGCCCGGCACCCGCAGCGCCGCCTCCGCCCGGAACGCCGTTGCCTTGCCGCCAAACGTAGGCGACCGCACCACGACCGCCGTCAGCAGCCCGGGAAAACTCACGTCGATCCCGTACTGCGCCGCCCCGGTGATCTTCTCGGCGCCGTCCAGCCGCGCGTGCGGCTGCCCGATGATCTTCCAGCTCGACGGATCCTTGAGCGCGACCTTCGTCGGCGGCGTGAGCTTGGCCGCCTCGGCCGCGAGCGCGCCATACGACAGCCGGTCGCGGCCGCGGATCACATACCCAAGCTCCGCGCGCAGCTTCGCCGGGCTGGTCTTCCAGCGCCGCGCGGCCGCCTCGATCAGCATCATGCGCGCCGTCGCCCCGACCTCGCGCAGCCGGTTCCACTCCGACCGCGTGCTGCTCGAGCCGCCGGTCCGCTGCCCACGCCCCGCGGTATGAAAGAACGCCGGATCCACCGGCGCATGCTCGACCCGGATCTTCGACCAGTCCGCCTCGAGCTCCTCGGCCACGAGCATCGGCAGCCCGGTCCACACGCCCTGGCCCATCTCGGCGTGGTTGAGAAAGAACGTCACGACGTCGTCGGTGCCGATCTGCACGAACGCGTTGATATGCGCCGGCTCGGCCGCCCCGGCCGCAGCCGCCTCGGCCAGCCGCCCACGCCTCCCAGCGGGCACCGCGAACCCGATCATCAAGCCGCCCGCAAGCTCGAGAAATCCACGTCGGGTGAACGTCATCGTCGTGCTCCTTCGCCGATGTGGATATCATGCCCGGCGAGCGAGTCACGGCCAATGTCCGCTCCCGGCGGACGCGCGAGCCGCACCGCGCCAGGACGGCGGTGAGCGCCCGAGTCCTACCTGTGGGCCAGCCGTACAAGGCCGCGGAACGCTCCGCCGATGCCTCCACGATGATCCGGCTGGGTCCCCATTGCGCCATCAGCGTCTCGAGTCACCGCGTCAGGGTGTCGCCTCGCCTCCATCGGGGCCGCGACGCAGATCTGCGATTCTGACTGTGCAGCGGATACCCTGATCGAGTCTGTCGTCGTGAGCGATCTTTGGCAGCTGCGCTAATGTCATCGCGCTTGCCAGCGACCAGCGTACGGCTCGCCCGCGTTCTGCGGTTGGGTGCAGTCGTGCGTTCATTGCCTCGAGGTCGCGCTGCGCTGACGGCGCTGGCACGTCAAGACGATCGGTCCTACGCGGCGCCGCGACATCGACGACGTGCTCAGCAAGCAACTCTCCGAGCATGCCATGGTCGTCTCCACAGGGCGGTCACCTCGGTGATCTCGACGTCGCGCTGTTCGAGCAGTGGAGCCGCGGGCATCCCGGCAGGAGATGGCCGTGACCTTCAAGCGTCGGCAGTGGTCGATGATCGACTAGTGGGAAAGTGTGGGAAACGCCAACCTTTCTGGAGAACGGCGTGGTGCACGCGAAGCACAGGGCTGGACGAAAGAGGGAGGGCAGTGCGCAGAGCTGCTCGCCCATCTGCAGAAGATCGTGCTCGCACCATAGACAACGCCGATCTCAGCGTCCTGCTGCCAATTGAGCCGCCGCGTCCAGGATTTCGTCTTTACCGGCCGCAATTCCATCCACCGTGGAATGAACAATGACGTCTGGTGTAATGCTGAGTGTGTGCAAATGTGAGTCGGGGTTGTGTTCGTGTGCTAATGTAACTAGTGGATGTTGGCCTCTTCTGCGAGAAGCGCCATGTCCGTCAATCGAACATGAGCGGCGTCGGTTGCGATGAAATAGTGACTGTCGGATGAAAATGTTCCAAAGAACACATTGGACGTGCTGGTAGGGTTGGCGATCCACATGTGATGTCGAATGGAATAAAACCACACCATCCCATCGATGCAGGCCGCGGCAAACCAGTCGCCATCGGCTGAGAAACTGACGTTCGTGGCAAGTAGCTGTGTCGTCTTCCACGGTAAAATCTCGAGTGGGGATGGCACGAGTAGGTCACCTTGGGGCGACGGAAGGCGAACGCTGTGTATCGTAGACCGGTCTGTAACGACGAGATGTCGCCCGTTAGGCGAAAATGCAAGATCATGGATAGAGCTTGGAAAGGCTAATGTCATTCGTCGTGTCCATGTGTTAGTGTCATAAATGAAGACTTTGCCATCCGTAGTGCCGACTGCCAACCATTGGCCATCAGGAGATCCGACAAGTCGTGATGTTCGAGGAATGTCGTCAATTGGATTGACCTGTGAAGAGACGAGACTCGAGAGCTTTCCACTCGTGCCTTGTATGACGACTGCATGCGATTTGGGATAAGCGACGAGTAGGCTTATTGGCTCACTGATCGAGCCGAGCTCATGGTGATTGGTCCCGTCTGTTGACCATTCAACTACTCTGCCATCACGGCCTGCCGAAATGAACGTTGACGTGCGGTCGAAGTACCTGACTGCAGTAACTAGCCCGTGTTGTGTTCGTAGCAATTGCTTGCGCGGAGACGAATCGAATGACCACAACTCAATGGAGTCATTGACTCCATACATGGCAAAATTCGGAGTATTGCTAGAGATCGCCATGTAATAATGGGATGGTTCGTGGTCTTCGAGAGTTCCCGATGAACCATCCAACAGAGACCAAGACACAGCGAGTGAGCCGGAGGCCAACAGCGCACCGTTGCTCGGGAGCGTGATCGCAGCTATTAACCTGTTGCTTGATTCGATCGCAATGCGGGTACTCGAGGATGGTTGCGGCCATTGAACGATCGTTCCATTGGAGTCTGACGACGTAATATGCGGATTGTAGTCTGATGGCAGGATGATACTGGCAATTCGTTTGGTGTGACCGATTCGTCTGTGGAGCTGGCCAGTGTGGAGATCGTATATCAATACGCTGCCATTGTTGCCGCCGAATCCCCAATAATGACGATCCGGATCTGACGCGACAACTGCTGCGCCGCCGTCGATTTGCGTGCGAAATGTCTGCCTGCCTTGCTTGAAGTTGAAGACCCCTGCTGCACCATCTTGGCACGCATACCCTATCGTCTCGTTGTCGGACGAAAAGGCGATGTTGTTGAGAGAAGTTCGGCAAAGCGAAGGCCGGCTCATGATTGCAGTAGTGCGAACATCTACAATTGTGACAATGCCAAGCCTAGTGGAGAAGGCGAGAAGTTGCCCATCCTTGTTTGCCGTCAGGTCGCTGATGTCAGATTGTACGATACGAGCACGGCTGGCAAGTCTTGTGCCATGCACTCCGACGTCAAAGACGTATACATTGTGCAGAGTAGCAACAGCAAGCGCGTGGTCGCTCACGAATCGTAGTTGAACTCCTCCGTCTACGTGCACCGTAGCAGCTTTAGTTGGCGAGGCGTGTTCATCAATGCTCCAGAGGGCGAGCTCTCCTCGCGCGGTAATAGCGGCTAGTAGATGCCCTCCAGGGGAGAGAGCAATATCCGCTGGCTCAAAGGATATCATGTCATGTGTGGAAGCTTCCGCTCGCTCGGAATCCACATACAATAGGCATATCGAGCCCAGATCGCAAGAGTATGCTAGAAGATTTCGCCCCGCGGAGAAACTTGCCGTGAATTCTGAAGTCAGGCCATGAGCGATGATCTTTGGCTGTCCGGTTGCCGATGTCTTGACGATGGTGCCACCTCCCATCGTGAAGATTGAGCCGTCCGGCAATCCCCGTGAAAACTCTATTTCATCTGTGTGTGGAGTTAAGCGAAAAGTTGCAACGCCGAGTCCAGTGGCGCGCGACCGCAGGAGCTCAGCCTGCTGTACGTCCACGCCATGATAGTCAGCAAGTGTCTGATATGCTGCTGTCGGATCCGTTTTGAGTAACAACTCTGCGTGCTGTATGAGCAGCTGCTCTTTTGCGCTCTCTACAAGTGCCCGCTGTTGGAGTGCCTCTTCGGCTTTTACATCTGCGCGGTCGCGTTCGATCTCCACGTTGTGGACAAACAGCACGATGCCGGTGGTGGCGACGACGACGGTTGCGGCGATCGAGAGCGCGATAGCGCGGTGACGGCGGATCCAGTGTTGCAGCAGGGCAAATAATGAGTAGCTGCGGGCTGCGATACGGGCGCCGGCTTTGAAGGCCTTGAGATCCGCAGCCAGAGCACCAGCATTGGGGTAGCGACGCACGGGATCTTGTGCGAGTGCCTTATCGAGGATGGTAACGAGATCTCGATCTATGCCGGCCTGGCGCAGCATGCGATGGCGTTGTCGCATTTCGGTAGGCGGGACACGCTGGACGGAACAGAGCTCCCAGAGCATGGCGCCGATCGCAAAGACGTCGGCGCGGTAGTCCACGTGTTCGCCGCGTTCTTGCTCGGGCGCCATGTAGGCAGGTGTGCCAAGGACTCCGCCGGTAGTGGTGAGGTCGTCGTGCCGGTTACCTCCGATAGGTGCACCGCCAGTGGGAGCGTCATCCGTGGTGCTGAGGTCCTTGGCTAACCCCCAATCGATGACGATGGTTTCGCCGAAGTCGCCGATGATGACGTTGGCCGGCTTGAGGTCGCGGTGGATGATGTTGCAGTCGTGCGCATAGGCAATCGCGTCGGCGACCGCGATGACGTGATGAAGCAGGCCGATGCGCGCTTCAACTGTGGTCCGCTCGGCGATCAGCTCGCGCAGCGGTCGACCTGCCACCAGCTTCATCGCGTAGAACGGGGTCCCGTCATCCCACCGGCCGGCTTCGTGAACGGGGACAATGCCGGGATGCTCGAGTCGCGCAGTGATGAGCGCTTCGCGCATGAAGCGGAGCTCGTTGACGTTAGTTCGCGCGATCAGCTCTTTGATGGCTACGTCGCGACGAAGATCGCGGTCGTGGGCGCGCGAGACGCGTCCCAGGCCGCCGCGACCATGCTCCCCAAGAACCTGGTACCGCTGCCGCGGATCCCGGTGCCCAGCGCCAAACGGGTCTTCGTCTGGCCCAGCGGGAGCAGCCCCTGGCACGGTCGGCGATGATTCCGGCTCCAGGGACGGCAGGGCGGCCGATGGGGTCGCGGGCTGCGTCGCCTCGGTCTCGTCGTGCACGCGCTTCATGTGCGCGCCGAGAATGCCACGCTCGCCGCCGTTCGGGGTGGCAAGCGACCACAACGCAACGCCGCCGTCATACGGTGCGAGGGCGACGACAGGGCTGCAGGATCGCGACTTGAGTGCGCCACGCGGCCATGGGCCGTCGGAGTCGCGTCGGCGCGTGAGGGCCGCGTGGTTCGCCGCAGAGATCTCGCGCACTTGCGTTGCCGTCTGTCGCGCTACGACGTCCATCGGCGGCTTGCGTACCCTCCACGCTGGCAGGGAACACTCGGGGGCGAGAATGCGCACCGACGACCTGTTCGCAGAGGAAGGCGAACCTGGATCAGACGTCACGCGCGGCAGCGGGCAGAAGCCCATCTGGGACCTGGCCTGGATTGCGGCGATATGAAGAGGTGTTTGCATGACGACAGCGGGCGGCGGTCACGGACGTCTGAGAGGAGGGCAGCTGGCGGCGGTGGCGGTAACCGCCGTCAGCGCGCCCGGTCGGCCGAGCTCGGCCCATCCGCCTTCGGCGAGCGCTTCGCGATCGCCGGAGGCGTAACGATGTCGACGACCTCGACCTCGTAGACCAGCGTGTCGGCGACGCCCTGGCTCGGCGGCATCCACAGCACCATCGTCTCTCCCTTATGGAGTAGCTGCAGCGCTTCGGCGAAGCCCGGCGCCGCGTGAGCGAGGTCGAGGCCGATCGGCCGGTCGCGGCCCTTGGTCGTGAAGAACGTGCTGCCGGTCTTCTGGCTCCAGCCGGTGTAGTTGACGAGTGCGGTGTCGTTGCGGCCCGGCTGCGGGCCCGCCGGGTTGGCAACCAGCTTCTTGTACACTAGGCCGGAGTCGGTCTTGACGGCATCGGCGGGCGGTGCCTTGAGGTCGATGGGCGGCGCGACCTGGGTGACGCGTCGGGGGGCCACGTCGGGGGGCTTCACCACGGGGGCAGGGGGCCTGCTTGAACCGCCGTCATCGTCGTCGGTGCACGCGGTAGCTCCGTACGCCAGCGACGAGAACAACAGCCACACACCAAGTCTGCGCATGCGTTCCACCCTAAAGCACCTCAACGCTAGCGGCTAGCCGGGTGCATGGAGCCTCGGTCGAATTGACGGGTTTGATCAAAAATCGCAACGACCCGTCAATTCGACGGCGCTGGCCGCTGGGCTGATGCTTTGCGCTTCCATCTCGGCTATGGCTTGTTCGCAACGGGCAGCTGCATGGAGCGATTGCTCGCTGCCGAACGCAGACGCTCACGCTTTCGTACATCAACAGATCAAGGCCGCTCGAGGGCACGTTGCAAGCCGCACCAGCGGCGACGTGTCGCCTCGTCCACGGTCGAGATCTGACCGGCTAGTTCACACCGCCTCGCTTGCTCGAGGCCCGCTGCGTCGCGACCACCATCGGAGATCACCACTTTGCTACGGGGAGTTGCATGATGATGTTGAGGCGTTTGGTATCATTGGCTTTGTTCGCTGTAGTTGCCTCATCGGCAACTACCTCAGCGTTCGCGCAGCTCGCACCGACGGGAGCCCACTACGCGGGGCGCCCGTCGGATACCGGCTTCGCGGGCGCGGTGAACTCCTCAGGCGGCTACGGCGCGTCCGTCGCGCTGGACCTGCCCCCCGCGCGAGGCGGCATGCCGGTTCCTGTCCAGCTCACGTACCAGGAGCGTGGCGTGGGGGCAGCCGGGCTGGGCTGGGACGTGCCGCTGACCTACATCCGGCGCGACACGACCATCGCCCGCCGGCGGCCAGCGAGCGCAGGCCCAGCTGACCCGACGAATCCCTCCAGTAACCAAGGAGCGCCATCAAGCCGCAACCAGCTGTTCTTGATGCTCGAAGGTCAGCGCATAGACCTCGTGCCCAAGGGCACCGTGTGGGTGGCGCGACATGATGGCGCGCAACTCGAGGTACGCGCCCAGAGTGACGGGACGATGACGATGTATGACGGCGCGGGTCGAACGTACAAGTTCAGCGCCACGAACCCGCGCACCGGCATCGTGCTGTTCGCCGGCAACCTTCTTCTCCTGACCGACATCGCCGGTCCAGGCGGCAATGATGTACGCCTCGAATACACCGTTGCCGATCACGTGTTACCCGACGGCACCGGCATCTCGATCGACCTCGCCAAGATAAGCTACAATCCAAGCCCCACGACCGCCAATTGCTACAAGAATCAAGTTCTTCTCGTCTACAACCAGCCGGAAGCTGCCCCGATCGCGTTGTCCGTGCTGGGCGAGCAGCCGGTGGTGCGTACGAAGACGCTGCGTTCCATCGAGACGTACGGAGCGCCGACCTGTGGCGAGGCGGCCGTCCGGCTGCGACAACACGTGCTCAGCTATCAACCGGATCCGGACACCCAGCTGCCACGACTGCAATCAGCACGGATGTTCGGACAAGACGGTACCCCCGAGGCCAATGTCGCGATCCCGCTCGGGACCTACACGTATGGCAGCGCAAGCCACAACGGTGCGCTGACCTATGAGAAGACTCAGACGATTCCGTTGCCCGCCCAAGGTTCCAAGCACGCATACATCTCCCGCACGATCGCGGTCACCGGGGCCAATGGCGACCCAAGTACTCAATTTGCCACTCTCGATGACCTGATTGACCTCACCGGTGACGGCCGACCTGATTGGGCATTCCTTTCGTCTGACGTCGGCGGTCTAGGGGTCGCACGCAACGTGCCAGGAGCCAATGGCACCATGGCATTTTCGACAGCCGTCCAACCAGTCGCTTTCGCCACCGTGGAGGGGAGCGTATCAAATGCCTCCCGCTACGGTGAGCAGAGTAGCGCAACCGTGTTTCAGCAGGTAATCGACGTAAATGGGGATGGACGGCTGGACATCGTGATCGCGGAAAGAAGCGCTTGGACTGTCATCCAGAACACACCCGATCCCGCTGATCCAAGCCACATCATATGGCAGACGCGTACTTTCGATGTCGACGAATTGCCGATAGCGGATCCTTTCGGGGCCGGATCACTTCGGCGCAGCTTCACTGCACACGGCTCGAGCGTCCAGGAATGCTACGTATGGAACGGCTCCACGTGGAACAAAGATGATAATGGATTTCATAATGGCCATTGTCCGCCGCTGCCGACCGACGACCACCCACCAGACGTCCCCGTGCTCGATCCTGAGGTCACGTTTATAGAATGGGAGTTGAAGGACATCAACAACGACGGGTATGTCGACCTCGTATACAACACGTCTGTTGCGACTGTCACTGTGACCTCCACGGCTGATGCGCTACCATTGGACGGCCCTCGTCTCGGGGAGGGCTCAACCAGGCGGACCCTGCGCAGGGAAACAGTGCATCTGGTACCCTTGGAGGCGGCATCTGGACCTAATAGAGTCATGGCGCTCCTTAACGTGTTTGGCACGCATCTTGGGGCCGGCGTTAACTCCAATCCATTTTCTGCACCAGTGTTGCTACGCGACAACACGGACTGCGGTGTGGCCGCATGGTTGGCCGAGGGTAATATGCAAAGAAAGTCTTGCGATATTATCGATGTCAACGGCGATGGGGTCGCCGATCGCGTCGAAAACACTAGCGTATACCTTGGAACCGGCAATCTCGACATTGGCGGGTTCTTCATGATGAGTCCAAGCATGAGGCTGCCTGATGTCATTGCCATCCAGGCTAATCCGCGCACCAGCGAGTGCCCGATAGGCACGGCCGGCGACAAGGTGTTTTCATCGTCGATTGGCGTTGGCCTCCGTGATCTGAATGGTGATGGCATTCCAGATTACATTGGGAATGGCGTTCAATTTGGAACGGGAACTGGGTTCACCGCGGCAATGCCAGTGCCATCCACCGGCGCCTCCCTCTTGATGTCGCTCGGAACCGAGCAATGCGACGGAAAGATTGCGTTGACGACAGGCGGGCTGTACGATATGGATGGCGATGGTCGGCCGGACGAGGTACGCATCAATGCAGATGGAACTGGCCTCGATGTATATCAGCTGGCCGGCGGCTCGCGGGCGGGCACGCCCGAGGCCGGGCGCCTGATCCGGATCGACAACGGCTACGGTGCGTCCACCAAGATCACCTATCGATCCGCCAAGGAAGACGCGACCACGGCCCACCAGGTTCCGTTCCCGGAGATCGTCGTCGACTCGGTCACGACCGTGAATGCCCAGGGGACGTTACTCGCCCCGATGCTCCACGCGTACGGAAGCGCGTCGCTGATATTCGACTCGGCAGCCGACGCGTTCGTGTTCCGTGGCTACGGCCGCACGATCGAGTCGCAGCTCACAAACGGCACCGAAGGGATGGCGACCATCAACGATACCTATGCATTGCCACCATTCGACCCGGACGCGCCTGGTGCGATGGACCCGCAGCAACGGTATGGACGCTATGCTCGCGCCGGACGACCGAGCGACAGCACGCTACTGAGCGGAACCATCGGTTCCGACCCCTGGAGCCTTCTCAGTGTCGATACCGCGTCTGATGCCCGTCGCATCGGGAGCACGCATTATGACTGGGGCGCACGAGTGTTCGAGGAACCGTCCACCTCCGCCACGGCAGACTGCGTCGACATGGTGGAGCCGTACAACTTCGGTGCGTCGGTCGTCCGACGCGCGGGATTGCACGACATCTGTGCCGCGCACGGCTTCGCGTTCGGAACGAGCATGCAGTCGCGGCGCAACGAGGCGGGCGCCCCGGCCTCGTCGGCGTTCTTCGTGGCAACTCGCTGGGACGTGAACAGCGCCGACGTCGATGACTTCGGGCGCGTGCTCAGCGTGACGAACCTGAACGACCTGGCGCGCAGCGATGACGACTTGTGTGTCGATATCTCCTACGCCACGCCCACCGGCGCCAACCAGCGAGTGCTCTCTGCGGTTGCTACGCAGCGCACCCGGAAATGCAGCTCAAGCACGGATCCGCCTGTCGTCTACTCCGAAGGCGAGTGGCGGTACGATGGCCTTGCCGCCGGTAGTGTCTCCAGTGGCTTCCGAACGGCCTACATGGTCACGAGGCACAGCGACACCGGCGCAGCGCTCGATACCGTGCGTCAGTACGACGCTACGTTCGATGCCTCCGGGAATCCGAGCGTCGTCACCACGACACGGCAGCAGGACAGAGCCACTCGCAGCGTGACGCTCACGTACGATGCGTTCGGGATCGTGCCGATCAGGATGTTGACCTCGGCGACCGGACTGCCGGTGACCGATGTCAACTTGACGCGTAACCCGCTCACGCTCACCCTCGATACCAAAGTCGACGAGAACGGCGTCGAGGCGCGGACCCTCTACGATGGGTTCGACCGGCCGGTGCGTTCCCTGGTGCGGCAGGTCTCGTCGAGTTTGCAGGGCGCGCTATCCACCGTGAGCTATCTAGGCTTCTCTGGCGGCGATTCGCTGGGCCGCCGTGTCGTCAACAAGATGTTCTCTGATCCGGTCGATCCGAATACGCTGGACGTAGCGGTCGGTCGGATCAGCACGACCTACCTCGATGAGCTTGGCCGTTCGCAGCGCACCGAGCTCCCACTGGGTTCGGACTACCCCAACCAGACCCTCATCCTGGGCCAGCGCGTCTACGACCGACTGGGTCGGGTCGCGTTCGAAGCAGATCCGTACCCATCGACACAGGGCATCGCGACTGCATACGGCACCACGAGCTTCTTCCATACCGATGGAACGCCGTCTTGCACGGTCAGGGCCAATGGCCAGCTACCGTCGCTTGTCACGGCGACCGACGAGCTCCACGAGATCTATCCGACGTGCTACCAGCGCTTCTTTCAGAACAATCTCGAGACCCTGAGAGTGCAAGATCCATCGTCCCTGCTCGCGGGATCGCCTCAAGCTGACGTCGTCCGGGTCAGCTACGCCACCGCGATCGGCCGGATCGTCGCGCAGTCGACGTTTCAGGGCACCACGCGCATCGAGCACGCGACCTTCGAGCACGACGGCCTGGGCCACCGCAAGAGCATGACGCGGTACCAGGACCCAGCAGCGGCGGCAAACGCGGTCACCACGTCGTGGCACTACGACTCACTCGGTCGCATGCTGGAGCTCGACGAGCCTGACGCGGTCCCGCAGGTCAATACCTACAGCGACTGGGGTGAGCTTCTCCAGGTGCATCGGACCACGATGGCCGGGGGCAACCTCGACCTACGGAAGCAGTACGACGCGCTGGGTCGGCTGAAGCACAGCCAGGAGGAGCGAGACGGCGGCGTCGACCTCGCGACGGTGAACGACTACGCGTATGATCAAGGCGTGAGCATCGCCCCGCAGGTGACGCCGACCAACGTGATGGGGCGACTGGCCCAGGCGACGTCTCCGACCGGCTCGATCTCGCTCAGCTACGACGTGTACGGTAGCGTCAACGCGCGCGTGTTCACCGACGCCCAGGGTGGCACCTACGTCGAAAAGCACGCCATGCATGCCGATAGCACACGCGCATCGCTCGACCTGTTCCTACCGGACACCGGCTTCGCGGACGAGCACGTCGACTATCAGTACGACTCGGCAGGCCGCGGCCGGTCGATCAACTACGGCTTCGAGGGCGGTCAGAGCCAGGCTCTCTACGCGTCCGAGGTCAGGGATCCCTGGGGACGCGTCCGGCAGGCGCACTACGGCCCGACCAGCTACGCCGCGAGCTACGACGACCTTGGCCGTCGCTTGCTCAAGCAAGTCACGGTGTCATCGTTGCTGGGCTCGCGTTCGATCAGCTTCCAGGGCCTGGACCCCGTGGGTCGTGAGCGGTCGCGCACGGAGACCAAGGTCGGATTCGGTCCGGGCGGGCTACCCAGCTCGACGACCAGCTCCACCTATGACGTCCTGGGACGGCTGTCTTCGGCCTCCCAGATCAGCGGGACGACGAGCGTGTTCAACCAGCAGTTCACGTACGACGCGCTCGGCAACACCCTCGGGATCGTCAACGTCGGTACGTCAGGCGCAGCCAACAAGCGGCTGAGCTATCTCTCCACCGATCGCGACCGGATCTGCCGCATCAGCCAGGGGACCGACACTGCGACCGACTGCAATGTAACCTACGACGAGGTCGGCAGCATCGTCACGCAGGCGACCCCCGCGGGGCTTCGCGAGTTCAGCTACCTGGTGAACGGCCGGGTGCGGAGCGTCGCCAGCGGTAGCACCGTGGCTGAATATCGCTACGACGCGCTTGGCGAGGTGCAGGAGCTCGACGTCACCAGTGGTGCGCTGGTGGAGCTGCGGCATGATCGGCGCTACGGCGACCTCATCGCCTGGCACGACGGTCCTTCGTCATCGGAGCTCTGGCGGACGATTCCCGGGTTCGACGGCGCCGTCGCGACCCGTCACGGCAACGGCGGCTCCTGGGTATGGGCCTTCGGCGAGTTGCGCGGCAGCCGGTTCTTCACCGACGAGACCGGCGCGTTCGTGCAAGACGTTGACTACCGGCCCTATGGCGAGGCGGTATCGACGGGGGCGAGCGGATCGCCGGATGGCAGCCTGTACAGCCGTGAGCAGTGGAATGGCGGTGACTACCTGGCTGCCTTTGGGATTTCGCAGCTCGGGGCCCGGCTCTATGACCCGGCGATCGGCCGGTTCTTGAGCCGTGATCCCCTCTTGATTGCACTTACGCCCGCGACAGCGAATCCGTATGCGTTCGCGATGAATGATCCGATGAACGGCTCGGATCCGACAGGGTTGTGCCCGCCGGAGCAGGTGTGCTCGGATGATCCTGTCCTCATCCCACCCATCGTCCTTCCAATTACTGTACAGGTAGATGCTGGCCGTGCGCTTTGGCATGCGATATTTGGCGGCGGCGGGAAGCCTGCGCCGCCGCCGGACTATTCGCATAACTTCCGAACGTGGGCGGCAATAGTGGAACCTCCCCCGGAGTTCGAGGGGCAGGGTCCGGTCGAACTATTAACTGAGTACGCAATTGACACCTTGACTGACACCCTTACTCGCGCATGGGCGAGCGCCGTCAATGGCATTTCTGACCATTCCGGCGCATCCCATCCTGGCTACGCCAACGTTGTAGCAGAGGCGAGGCCGGGCATCCGGAGCTATGTCAGTCCTGGTGTCAAAGCTGGCGTCGTGCTACTGTCGCTTATCGCAGGTCCCGAGGGGCTTGCGGAGGGCGGCGGGGAGGCCGCGGCTGAACGGGGCGTTGCAGAGTTCGAGGTGGGAACGTATGATACTCTCAAATCGCGTTCGGTTGTTGGCGATGGTTTGGAGATCCACCACGTCGGTCAAGCTCATGCGATGGAGCAAATCGTACCGGGATATGTACGTGCGACGGGCCCGTCGATCGTGCTCGAGCGGGCTGCACATGCTGCGATACCAAATCTGCGCGGCGTTGTGGAGCTGGCTCCGCGTCAAGTGCTTGCGCGAGACATTTGGAATCTGCGAAACCTTACGGGCGCGCCGAATAGTGCGCTCCTCGAGCTGATCGATTTGAACAAAGAAATGTATCCGGAGGCATTTGCAAGATGAACGCTCAAGACTTCGTAGTGGCTATTCGCAGGTTAGTGATGGATGCTGCGGTGAGTGACACGGTGTCAGTCCTACAAAGGCCGCGGGGAAGACGTCCGGACCCAGAACTCGTTGAATTGAGCGCCTGGTACGATGGGCTTGGTGATGCAGATCGAGTGATGCTCAAACGTACGTTCGCGATTGTTGCTCACCACGCTGTGTTCGGTTTATTCGTGGTGCTAGATGGCTCTCGGAAGATCGACCCGGCAGAAGGCGCGAACGATTACTTCGAACTGCGGCAAGTTCACGGATCAGGGTCGCCAGATGACATATTGAGTGGTCCGCAAGGGCAGATTTTGCACGAACTGCTGTAGGCGTACTAACGGGAGACCACGGGAGGCCCAACTGAAAGCGTAACCGGGGTACTGTCTCCAGTGGCTTCCGAACGGCCTACACGGTCACGAGGCACAGCGACACCGGCGCACCGCTCGACACCGTGCGTCAGTACGATGCTACGTTCGATGCCTCCGGGAACTGGATACTCCTGGCCGAAAGGTCGCAGTTTGCTCTGTGTGTAATGAGATCATTCTGGAGCTTCCTGTTGAGCAAGGGCTAACCCGAGTGCAGGTCTGGGTAAATCACATGTCAGAGCCGAACGACATACGGATTATTGTTCTGGCATGATTTGTTCATCGATCGCTGACGAACTGCGCGCCGCCCGCGGCGACCTGTCAGCGGTCAATGGTGCTGACAGAATAGACGCCTCGGGATCTGTAGAAGCTGAAGCCGGACCGCCGCCCAGCCCGTTTTTTGCTCCGACTTCGCTTCCGTGTAGCGACTGTGACTCGAACAGTGGAGTATGATGGCGATATGATGTCCGTTGTGATTGCAATCAGAAATTCCAACGCGAACATAATGGTAATCAACATTGAGCCATGGTGCGAGGAGACTCTTCTTGCTTCGGGCGAAGTTCTCGAGCTGTTGTTTACGGGGCCGGAGGGCGGTCGTGTTGAGCTTGAACCTGGAGTTGACGTGGTAACAGTCTATGGATGGGCCGGGTCTTTGTGTGCAGTCCGGTAGTGGTGTTGCGGTCCCGACTCTACTGTCTTGGTGGATGCTCGATGTCTCGCCCGGCATGCACGTGGAGTTTGACAGCTGCGAATGTAAGAATACGTGGTGGACGCTGGAGTATGCGTGCCAATCGTGTGCGATGCAAGGCGTGTGGTGCCAACGGAGACGTTCGTTCTTGGTGATTCGCCCATGAGTGCGTTGTCGATCGGCCGCGATCTCGAGCGTCGGTCGAGGGGATGCGGGCCGTGACGAGTGGGTTCGGCAGATGGCTCACCGGCCGGCGAAGCCGGCGCGCAGGATCGACTCGGCGGCTTTGAGGGCGGTGACGCGGGCGGTGGGGTCGCCGGGGAGGGCGGCGATGAGGGTGCCGAGGGGCTGTTTGGGTTTGCGGTTGTGGACGAAGGCCTGGGCGAGGGAGCGGACCAGGTTGTTGGGATCGATGCCGGGGAGGTCGATCGGGCCTGGCTTGAGGACCGGGGCGTCGGTCCAGCGGGCGACGACGTGCATGAGGGGGGCTTGTTCGGCCCAGAGGGTGGTGAGCTCCTGGAGGCCGAGGGGCCGGCCGGCGAGCTGTTCCCCCAGGGCGGCGAAGCCGAGCCAGGCGAGCCACATGCGGGCGAGGATCGGGGCCATGGCGGAGCGGGGGGCGTACTGGCGCGGGCCGTATAGCTCGTTGAAGCGCAGGGAGGGGGTGAGCCAGGTGGCGGCCGTGAGGGTCGGGAGGGAGGGAGGCTGCCAGGGGGTGCCGAGGAGGGTGGTGAAGGCGGCGGTGGCGATGGCTCGCTCGTGGGGGAGGGCGGGGGCGTCGGCCTGGGCGGCCCAGGCGGTGGGGAGATCGCCGGGGGCGCTGAACACGGCGGCGGCGATGGCGCGCTCGGTGTCGACGAAGGCGCGGCCCTCGGCGTCGGGGTCGCGGGCGGCTAGCGGGGTGCCGATGAGGGCGGGGTCGGTGATGGTGGCGATCTCGGCGGCGATCTCGGCGTGGCTGGTGCCGTGGTCGCCGACGCGGAGCGGGCAGACGACGGCGTTGTAGTCGACGACGGTGTAGGGGCCGATGCGGAAGATGCGGTTGAACGGGAACAGCCGGCAGGAGGCGGGCTTGGCGGGGCGGCCGTCTTCGACCTCGATGCGGCAGAGGCCGTCGTCGGCGAGGAACCAGCAGCGGTCGCGCGGATTGAAGGCGGTGATGGCGTCGCCGCGGCGGCGGAGGAAGGCGGTGAGGGCCGGGCGGCGGGCGAGCAGCTGGACGAGCTGGCCGCCGGCGACGTCGAGGCCGATGCCGTGGCCCTTGCAGCACGCGCCGCAGCCGCGGCAGTCGTAGTGAAACCGCCGATCCGGCCACGTGAAATACACGTGCTCCACGCGGAGGCGAGTATGCGCCTGAAGGGGACATTCGGGCGGGAGATCGTGTGCCCGCGGTGGCGGAGGCCACGCTTGTGCGCAGCTCGCGATCAGACGTCGTCGCCGGCGGTCTTGCCGCGGCGCTCGAAGCCGGCGACCCGGTCGAGCTCGTGGGGCCGACAAGGTCATCACGACGCTGTCTGCCACCTACGCCGCTGTTCCCAAGACGGGGCCGGGAAACAGGGGCAAGCGCGAGATCTGCTCGATGTGCTTGGCCACGTCAGCAAGCATCGCCGTCGCATGCGCTATGACGTCCCCTGGTCGCGGAGGTCGTCGTAGCTCCACGTCATTTCGAGACTGTCGCGATCGAGGAGCGACGCGATTGCGAAGATCGCCCCGAACCGGTCGACGATCACGAGCTCGACATCGCGGCGGTCGCGATCGGCGCGATGGTAGTCCCGTCGCCGAGCGATCCGACTCGAAGCGACCACGTGTGTCGCCACGCCCGCGATGGTAGCGCCCGATGGACGTGCTCCTCAGCGGGCGCTGCCACGAAGCCGCGAACGTGCCGGTGTAGGCGATGCCGGCCAGTGGTTGATGACGTCGGTCGTCGCCGTCCAGCTCGTCGCGCCGCTCTCGAAGTCTGGGTTCAGGGGAGGTTGGTGACACCAGCAGCGGCCGTGCACGTCGGATCCGCAGCTTGAGCGGGAACGCTGACGCCGTCCCACGCGGCCTTGACGGTGTTGAACTGGGTGCAGCTGCCGGGGAACAGGCTGATCGCGGCCTGAAGTGTCCACGTGCGGTACCTGAGGTAGGACGCGCCCGTGGTCTTGCGCAGCATCGCGTTGTACATGATCCGGATCGCGGTCTGCGGGCCCAGGCCCGTGATGGTGGTGCCGTTGCAGGTCGTGCTGGTCGGCTGACCGTTGGTCGGACGCGTGCCCTCGGCTACCAGGTAGAACCAGTGGTTACCGGGGCCGGCGGCGGCGTGGACCTCCGTCGTAGGAATCGCCGACGAGTAGCAGTTCGGGTCGCCGAGAGCCGACGGGTTAGCCATGTTCCGGATCGGGCCTTGGCCGACCAGGTTGATCTTCTCTCCGACCGTGAAGTCGGGGGTGTCGAACGGCGCGGGCTCGTTGGCGAACCACTCGGTCGCCGCGCCGAACGTGTCGGCGACGAACTCCTGGGTGCCCCTGCCCGAGATGCCGCCCGGGGTGTGGTCGTCGATGCCGTGACCCATCTCGTGGGCGATCACGTCGATCGCGCCGATCCACTGGTTGGCGTTGTTGTGGCCGACCTGGACCTGGGTGCCGTCATAGAACGCGTTCACGTCGGCGAGGCCGACGCGGATCGGCCATGCGCCGCCCGTACCGTTCATCGCGTTGCGGCCGAGCCACGTGCTCAGCATCCGGGCCTCGGTCTGCGCGCCGAACAGCGCGTCGACGCAACCGGTCTCGCGCGAGGTGGCATTGCCGTTGCCCCACGCGTCGTCCGTGCCGCTGAACGTCGTGTTGGTGGCCGCGTTCTGGCAGCTCAGGTTGGTGATCGTCGGGTCCCGCAACGAGAAGGTGGTGCCCGAGTGCGTCGTGTTGAGCGTGACCGGGTTCGGCCCGTTCCACGCCGAGGTGCCGGTGCCGTACATCACGTGCTCCTGCTCGTGCAGGACGGCGCCGGTCAGCGCGTCGACGTGCACGGTCAGGCGGCTGATGCCGTTGGCGCCGTAGCCGTTGACCGTGGTCTCCCAGGCGAGCCGCGGCTCGGCGCCGAGCGCGTTCACCACGAGCCGGCTACCCTCGACGTTGGTCACGCTGGTCAGGCGCATGCTCGCGATCGTCTCCGCACCGGCCTGGCTCAGCGACGGCGTGATCGCAGCGAGCTCGATCGGGCGCTCCAGCGTCGCCATCGATTGATAGGCGATCTGGCCCGAGCGATCGATCACCGTCACGAAGTCGCCACCCACCACCGGGAGCCCGGCGTACGTGCGCTCGTACGGCACGTAGAGCACGCCGTCGGACGTCTCCACGGTCTTGCGCACGAAGGCGTCCTTCGCGCTGATCTGGAGCAGCGAGGGCCGGCTGGCCAAGACATCGTCCGCCATGCGCGCGGCGGCGACGTGGGCGGCGGTCAAGCCCGGAGTCATCGGGGCTCCGAGCGTGCTCAACACGACCGGCGCGCCCCCCGGCGTGCTGACCGTGATGAACTGCTCCGGAGTCGTCGAGGTGTCGGCCGTCGGGCCGTCGACGCAGCCCGCGAAGAGACCTGCTGCCGAGAGTGCACTAAAAACGGATCCAAGTTTCCTGTTCATCCGGTTGCCTCCATCAAGAACGGCCACTGCAGCCCGCGCTGGAACACCAGCGCGGCCACCACGCCTCTTTGTCAATCACAGAACAAAGAAGGCCGAAGTCGTATACCCGAGCGGCACGTGAATTCTCAAGCTTCCCACGTTTAATATGTCAATATCCACTCCACTGTCATATTCCAGTACAGCTACAGCCGAACACGGTTGCGGGGTGCGTTCTGGCGGGCCGAGCTTGTCGCGCGTCACCAGCTGTGGTGTGTTGTCGGAGTGACGCCTGCGACGGATCTGGAGATGCTCGCCATCCAGGCTGGAGCGAGGTTGGATCCGGTGGGGCGGCTCGTCGGCCGGTACGGGGTCACGATCGCCGCTGCTCCCGGCTCGCATGCGCTGTGGATCGGCACTGAGGTGCCGGCGGCTGCCGCGGCCGAGCTCGCGGCGGCGTTCGCTGCCAGCGCCCCGGCGCTCGATCCTGCCGAGCCGCCGCTGTCGCTGGGCCGCTGTCGCCGGATCCTCGAGGCCGACGTCGCCATCGAGCAGCATGGCGGGCCGAGCTTCGTGTTCTCCGACGATGTGCCACCGAGCAGCGGGCTATGCACCGAGCGCAGCGATCAACCGGCCCGTGATGCGCTGCGCGACGCCAACCCGGGCAACTGGCAGCCGGACGAGTGGGCCGAACTGCTCGATGGGCGCCTCGGTCCGTGGGCGATGGTGCTCGATGGTGGGCGCCCGGTATCGATCTGCCATACCCCAGAGCCGCTCACGGAGATCGGCGCGGAGTGCGGCGTGTGGACCCTGCCTGGCTTTCGCGGGCGCGGCTATGCGGCCGCCACGGCCGCGGCATGGGCCGAGATCCTGCGGCCTACCGGTCGCCTGCTGTTCTACAGCACCGACGCCAGCAACCGATCATCGCAGCGGGTCGCCGAGCGCCTGCACCTGCGTCCGATCGGCTGGACCTGGCGCCTGTGCGTCTGCGATCCCGGCGCTGGGTCCGTGCATCCGCTGAGCTCGCTGCGCCGGCGTTGACGCGGGGCGAACCCAACCGGTTCCGGTTGCCTCTGGCGGACCACGGCGCGACCGGCCAGGTTCACGACGCGGGCGAACGGGGCAAAGCTCATGCCAATCTGGCTCGCCCGTGGCCTCGCGAATCGCATGAACTTGCGGATCCTCCCTGCGATGACACCGCACGCCTGATACTGAACAGAACGCGGTCGCGTAGCGGCGCCACTCCCGGGCAAGCGCGATACCGTCAATGCCTATGGACCGTCCTGAGTGGCTGCGCTGGTGCGACGCGCTACAGACCATTGCATCGGCGGGGCTCACCTATTCTCGCGATCCCTTCGACCGCGATCGGTTCGAGCAGATCCGCGCTATCGCCGCCGAGATCCTGTCGTGCCACACCGACTTGGTACTGCCCGAGTCGCATGCCCGCTTGCGCGCTGAGCCCGGCTACCTGACTCCCAAGGTCGACGTCCGAGCCGCCGTCTTCGATGGCGATCGGGTGCTGCTGGTCCAGGAGGTCTCCGATGGGCGCTGGTCGCTGCCTGGTGGCTGGGCGGACATCGGAGAGAGCCCGGCGGAGGTGGCGGCGCGTGAGGTGCGCGAGGAGGCCGGGCTGGAGGTGCGGATCGCGAGGCTTCTCGCAGTGCTGGACAAGCGCAAACACGCGCACCCGCTCCAGCTGTCCTACGTCTACAAGCTCTTCTTCCTGGGCGTGGTGACGGGCGGATCGCTGCGGAACAGCGCCGAGACGCTCGAGGTTGCGTGGTTCCAGCGCGATGCGTTGCCGCCGTTGTCGCTCGATCGGGTGCTTCCTGCTCAGATCGAACGTCTGTTTCAGCATCGCGACAACCCGGCGCTCCCCGTTGACTTTGACTGAAGATCTGGCGGCTAGTCGGTGGACGCAGATTGACGCCCCGGCAAATGATGCCGGGCGCCAATCAACCCCGGTCGGTGGACGCCCACCCCGGTCGGTGTACGCTCCTGCGATGTCGTGAATTTCGCAGACAAGTGACGAGTCGCCGATCAACACCGGTCAGGTGGGCGCCGCGATGATCGCCGACACGTCGGCAGGCTTACTGGCCGTTGAAGTTGCCGATGCCCTGGACCTGCCACTCCGGGGGCTCCGTGAACAGCGTGATCACGGAGGCGACCGTCCCGTTGCCCATGATCCACTCCACGAACTCGCCGGTGTTGATGTTGCGCCACAGGATGTCGCTGGTGCCGTCGCCGTTGAAGTCGCCGATGCCCTGGACCTGCCACTCCGGGGGCTCGGTGAACAGCGTGATCACGGAGGCGACCGTCCCGTTGCCCATGATCCACTCCACGAACTCGCCGGTGTTGACGTTGCGCCACAGGATGTCGCTGGTGCCATCGCCGTTGAAGTCGCCGATGCCCTGGACCTGCCATTCCGGGGGCTCGGTGAACAGCGTGATCACGGAGGCGACCGTCCCGTCGCCCATGATCCACTCTACGAACTCGCCGGTGCTGACGTTGCGCCACAGGATGTCGCTGGTGCCATCGTTGTTGAAGTCGCCGATACCCTGGACCTGCCACTCCGGGGGCTCGGTGAACAGCGTGATCACGGAGGCGACCGTCCCGTTGCCCATGATCCACTCCACGAACTGGCCGGTGTTGGCGTTGCGCCACAGGATGTCGCTGGTGCCGTCGCCGTTGAAATCGCCGATGCGCTGGACCTGCCACTCCGGGGGCTCGGTGAACAGCGTGATCACGGAGGCGACCGTCCCGTTGGCCATGATCCACTCCACGAACTGGCCGGTGTTGACGTTGCGCCACAGGATGTCGCTGGTGCCGTCGCCGTTGAAATCGCCGATGCCCTGGACTTGCCACTCCGGGGGCTCGGTGAACAGGTTGATCACGGACGCGACCGTGCCATTTCCCATGATCCACTCCACGAACGCCCCGGTGCTGACGTTGCGCCACAGAATGTCCGAGGTCCGCGCGGCGTGACCGTACAGCGACATCGCCCCGGCGAAGTCGAGCACCGTCTGGCGATACCCGCCGGTGCCACTCGGCCGGCACTGCGGATAGTGCATCACCGAGTTCACGTCGTAGCTGGTGACCTGCCGGCTATCCACGGTGGACTCGCCGGTACAATTGATGTGGATGTGTTCGTGCCGGAAGCCGAGGATGTGGCCGGTTTCGTGGCGCAGGATGCCCTGGAGGTCACGACCGCCGGCGGTGGTCGTGAACGCGGCGTCGGTGATCAAGAGCTGGCGGTTGGTCCGGGCATCGTCCGGAAAGAACGAAACGGCAAAGAAATCCGGCGATGCGGACGGACCGACGTTGAATACAACATTGTTGTTCGTGCTGGTGCACGCCGCGTCCTGATCGGGCCGGTAGATGAACCGGACCCCGGCGTGGTCGCTCCACGACCGCGTCGCGCGACCCAGCGCAGCGACGACGTTGGCCTTGTTCTGGCCGAAGCTGTTGCTGATGCAATACGTCAGCGCGTTGCGGCCCGAGCTCGGCCAGATGACGTCGGCGCCCATCACGTTTCTCACGGTGAGGGCGGAGCCATTGCCTGCTTGACTCGCGTAGGCATCGGCGAGCCAGGCGTCGTAGTGGCGCCGCAGCGCCTGCTCGTCATATAGCGCGATGTCGCCATCGACGATGTACGGATACGGCGCAAAGCTCTGGCGATGCGCCGAGGCCCGGAACTCGTCCCAACTCACTGGCGGGCGAGCACGGAACTCGTCCCAGCTATTGCCGGCTCCAGTCTCGGACAGGCTCGGCGCCCCTTCTGTCGCACAAGCAGCGAGGCATGTGCACGCGTACAGCCATCTCATTCCCTTCATATGGACCTCCCTCTCCAATAGCGTTTGCAGAACACGCTGCAACGTGAGGTATATTAGGGCAGCAATTACTCTCGGTCACATCAGTCGATTCCGGCAAGGCGAGGCAATCTCTGCGCGCTTTCGACGGTGTTCCTGTGTTCCGGTGAGTGTTCCCATGCTCGTTCCATATGAAGTTCGATTCAGCGTATTTCCGATGTTCCGGTGTTTCACCCATTCTCGATTTGGGGGGTTGTCGGTACGTGGTGGGGAGATTTCCGACCGGAGATCCTCTACCGGCTACGTTCGGCACGTGACGCGGAGCGGCACGCGTTGCGTTCTTTGGAGATCGTGAACGCGCGATCGGGCAGCTGCGTACTACCTGTACCACCACGGGCCCTCGTCCTGGCCCTCGCGCCATCGCTCGGGACGCGCTATCGACGGCCATGGAGGAATGGACCTTGTCGACCGATCCGAGGCGCCTCGATCTCGATCGCGTGCACGGCTGGCTGCGTGGCTCGTACTGGTCGCCCGGGGTGCGGCGAGAGATCGTCGAGCGCGGGTTCGCGAACAGCCTGAGCATCGGGGCCTATGCGGTCGACGGCCGCCAGCTCGCGGTCGCGCGCGTGGTCACCGATCAGGCGACGTTTGCCTGGCTGTGCGACGTATTCGTCGATCCCGCCGCGCGCGGTCGCGGGATCGCACGCGCGATGGTCGGCGCGCTGATGGCGGACCCGCGGCTCGTCACGTTGCGGCGCTGGTGCCTCGCGACCCGCGACGCCCACGAGGTCTACGCGCCGCTCGGCTTCGCCGCGGTGGATGCAGGGGGCTGGATGGAGCACAAGCCGGATCCCGCGCGGTGGTCGTCGAACGTCGATGGGTAGCGGCGCGGCAAGCACGCCGTCTCGGACATCTCAGACCCCGCGGACATCCCCGATCGGCTTCCGCGCAACCGAGCGATCGACGTGTCGACCGACACGCCGAACGACACGTGGAAGACCGCCGAGACCGGGCTCGGTGGAGGATCCGCTGCAACCGATCGCTCGATGATCGCGCAGAATCGACGAGTTGAGCGCTGCGCGGTCACCAGCGAGCGTGGCATGACGGCTGCAGCATCAGCGTCCATGTCAACGACCGCCGGCGGCGCTGCGCGGGAGCGCTCCAGGCCGAGCTGTGCAGCCTGCTCGGAGTCTGGGACATCGTCCGGCTCGACGGTGGCGGCTCGATCGACGGCCCCGGCTATGGCTGCGGGATCCGCGATAGCGACAGCCGCGCCCTGGGAAATACGCTGTGCTTCTAACCTCGAGGAGAAACTCATGGATACGGTGACCATCTACTTGCCGGGTTCCACGGATGTCGTGGTCCAGGGCTTCACCAACGCGGCCTACTCGCAGCGGATCACCATCACGCCGAGCAACGGGGCGCCGGTGGTATTCACCGGGGCGGGGGAAGCCAACACGCCGATCGGCACGACCCATTTCACGACCCCCAGCGGCACCGACGTGCCGCTGACGGTCAGCATCGCGCACTCCAAGGACAACGGTCGGAGCTGGATTCCCTCCGATATCTACAGCGACAGGTGCAACGTCCAGGCGCTGCAGCTCGAGGTCATCGTGTCGGAGGACCTGGCCGATGAGGACTACAACGACGCGGTGTGCTTCGTGTCGTGGCCGCAGAGCACGGGGAGCTGAATGCATGTCTGGAAATAGCGTTGTCATCACTCTGCCTTATTCCAAGACCGTCGTGATCCAGGCGTTCGCCAACGCCAGCTATCTGCAGCGCGTGTCGGTCCAACCGCAGGGCGGCCCGACCACGGTGTGGTCGGGCGGCGGGTTCTACAGCACGCCGCTGGGGAGCATGACGATCACCACGCCGGCGGGCTCCGGCGCCGGCTTCCCCGTGACCGTCACCATCGATCATTCGAGCGATGGTGGCCGGACGTGGTCGGGCTCCAAGCTCGCGAGCGTGCCGTGCGACGTCATGTACTACTCGACGATCATCATCGGCTCGGAGGACGCCAACGACAATACGTGGAACGACGCGACCGCGTATGTCACCTGGTCGCAACTGCCGGCCGAGGCGGTAAGATCGTCGCGGACCGACGCGTCGCTGCGCGCGACCCCGACTTCGTCTACCGGACGAGCGTAACCCAGGAGCTGCCATGCAGGTCTATGTCTATGAACCTAGTTTCATCGTGGGACAGGCCGTGACCCTGTGCGTCACGCCCAACAAGCAGTTCGCGATCGCGATGTATCGCCAGGGCGCGGGCGAGGCGCTGATCCCGCAGACCACGTGGTCGCTCGCGAGCAGCTCCAATGTGCAGTTCGTCGGGACGGCCCGCAACGGCCGCAAGATCTTCCGATCGGGCAACGCACCGGCACAGGGCCGCTTCGATCAGGACTGGCAGTGGCCCCAGGTCGGCGTCAAGACCGACCGCGATACGTGGGGCTCCGGGGTGTACGTCGCGGCCGTGTTCGAGGTCAACGCCGACGGGGTCGGCATCGACGCGCTCGGCACCAAGATCGACCGCGGCCAGCCGATCTATCCCTATCCGCCGGACAGCGATGCGATGGCGCTGGCGGTGGGCAAGCCGTACATGCCTGCCACCGCCAACATCGCGTACGTGGTGCCGATCGCCACGTACCACGCATATAACCTCACGGGCGGCGGCTGCTTCTATGCCTACAATGCGCCGCCCGGTGGCGCCCCCTACCAGCAGCAAACGGTCGTCACGATGCGGCGGCCAGGTGGTGGTCTGGGCGCGTTCCTCGGTGAGCCTCCCGATCCCTACGATCCAGTCTCGCCGCGCCAGCAGTTCGCGCACTGGGACGCGAAGTTTGTCCGCTGGCTCGCTACGAAGGACATCAGCTGTGACTTCTATACAGACATCGATCTGCACGCCGGCCAGGGCCAGCTGACGTTGAGCCTGTATCAGCTGATGCTCAGCGTCGGGCATCACGAATACTGGAGCCAGGCCATGCGGGACGCGCTCCAGACGTTTTTGACCGCCGGGGGCAACTATGCCTGTTTCAGCGGCAACACCTGCTACCGGCCGATCAATTTCGGAGCGTATCGCACGAGCGGCTTCATGACCAGCGTCAACCGGCTCGCCGATCACTGGCCTGACTACGACGAGTGGCAGCTGATCCAGCTCGGTTATAACTGGGGCGGCGGAAGATGGGGCGACGCAGGGGCGAACTTCGGGCAATGGACCAACACGACGCGCAATAACTACGGCTACCAGGTCCAGCCCGGCAAGAGCGACCACTGGATCTTCGCTGGAACCGGGCTGTCGGATAATGCGTATTTCGGAAATGGCAACAAAGATTATCTGGTCGGATACGAGTGCGATGGCAAGCCGCCGTCGGGCAAGCTCAACGTCCTGGCCAGGAGCCCGCAGCTCGCGGGCTTTCAAGATGGCAGAACCAACCAGGCCTCGTTCGGTATCATCAACGATGTTTCCGGGGCGCGGTACCAGCACAACGTCGTGTTCAACGCCGGCACGACCGACTGGGCGCGCGTGCTGATGGACCCGCAGGCCGCCAGTCAGTCCGTGCTCGATCACATCACCTACAACGTCGTCACCAAGCTCTCCGATCGGCCGGATTAAGAGCACGGGGTTGGTTTCGGTCCTGCGGCTGCGCGTCGAGCGCGGTCAAAGGAAGCCGCGCGGCGTGGCCTGATCGCCGTAGCT
>Ga0307509_10000265_pt1 | contig 86026 bp, 113 predicted proteins | sample 10_EM_MG_FD_202245 | JGI IMG/M metagenome (GOLD analysis project Ga0307509, IMG submission 202245) | Populus trichocarpa ectomycorrhiza microbial communities from riparian zone in the Pacific Northwest, United States - 10_EM | ecosystem: Host-associated > Plants > Roots > Unclassified | place...
AGGGCGCAGGGGACGCAGAGGACGCAATTCAGGGCGCACAGGACGCAGGGGACGCAGATTCAACGTCGCGTGCGTCAGGACGCAACGGCGCCGTATCTGACGCAGGGTAATTTTTTGCTGATGCATACAAAAGATACATGGCAACCACCTTCATTATAGGATATCTCTGGTTTCTCAATTCCATAAACCCTCTACCTATTTTTTTCTGCTTAAAAACTACTCTCTACCTATTTCCCAGTTTGATTTGGCCTAAAGTGGAACTTACAGATTCATCAGGGGTGATTAAATGGTTGGTAAAGAGGGGTTGGTTTTGGTGTAAAATGGCCATCGGCCCGAGTTTTTTGTCCACTGGCTTTACATAGCTTGGTATCCAGAATTTCTGTATAAAAGTCACCTCTCATATTTTCTTAGACAAAGAACAACAGATGAACAGCCACAGCTTAGACAACGGGGAATGAACAATGTTTTCTCTCTATTCCAATTGGGCTTACTTTTCCTCATTTATCTCTTTCCTGTTCATCCAATTGCACAATCTATTATTATTAGGTCACCTTTCTACCATTTTGCTATTCTAATTATTAGAAGGTTATAACTATACCAAATGGGTAAGAGTTCTGGCAGAGCAATATAGTACTCACATAGGGAGCTCTTGAGAGAAGATTTTTATACCTCTGCTTGTGTTTGAGAATTCTAAGCACCATTTACTACTGAGCTAGCTACCATATTAAACCAAATAACTGAAAGTGATAAAGATTCGAACTATGATACTTCAAGACCAACTCTTAGAAGACATGCATAAGCAATTAATCTAGTGACATGAGTGCAATATTTGAGTAACATAATAACTTATTATGCCAATCATCCTGGTAGCAAAAACAACCTCTCTATTTTCATCCTCTGATAAACTATAGATGCTTAATAAAAAATTTTATTCTATTATTTTTCTCACATTTTTCTCCTGTTCTCACCCCTGTTCTAAGAGTATACATACTTCACTTAACTATTTATTGTAGGCTGAATCATAAATAGTTGTTTAGTGTATTGCTTGTCCACTATACTGCTCAAAGTGGTCAGTTTTAGTATTTCAACTATGATACAGTATTGTGGTTACCAGTATGGTACTATATATAGGTGGGTTTAAAAAACTTTTAGTTAACCACTAAAGCCAATAGTTTAGAGAATACCATCAAGCTATTGAAAATATTGTCATTATAAGGTTTGGATATTGTAAGGGAAACCGTTATCATCTATCATACAATTCGTGTATCATAACTAAGATGCAACTACTCCGCAACTGCCCAAAAAATGCAGTAACATTATTTATCTTTTTGCCTCTTTCTATTTTTTGTCCCTGTCCTTAGTACTGAAGGGTGAGTGGATCGTATATCTACTGATATGCTTGTTGTATATAATGCGATACTGCACTGTACTGTACTAGTATTGTGCGCATGGGTCTACCGGTACTCAGGTTGAGCGGAACGCGGAACCGTTCTGTTAGCATTCTTTTCGTAATGTTCTATATCATGCTATAAATACCCGTTCTACGCAACCCACCATATAGCACTAAACGGTTATTACTATGCTTAATAGTCAATCGTCCAATCCCTCCCCGCCCCCCCCGGTAATGGCAAGGCTGAAGGTACTGTACTTGTATTATACAGACAGCAAACCACAAGGCTGGTTACCGGTAAGTTAGGTTAATATCACAACTGGCAAACAGACAAAACAAAACTTACTCCATTCACGACCATAAGTAAAATTAACCTAATTTACTCACAAACAAATAAAAACAAGCAAAAACAGCGTTACCCAGGCCCAGAATATCAAAGTATCAGTAATAATAAAAATGGAATGAGCTATAAACAGGTCATGCCATGTCATATCGTGTCATGCACATGGTGGGATGAGCTCAATACTAGACTTTGTGAAAGAACATGAACAAAAGAAAGGGAGAAAAGAAAATGAGAAGAATACTCGCCCAAATAAAAAGTCTGTCCCCGACCTCTGCCTGCACGCTGGGAGCGTAGTTCAAAACTGCCCTTCGTTCATGGCAACAGGTGGCGTCCTGGTATAATACTCTCTGATATGGGTAAAGGTCGGGGACAGACTTTTTTTAGGCGAGTAGATAAGAGATGTGAAGAGGTAGGTGAGGTAAGGCAAGGTAATTCCAGAAATGATATTTGACACACACAGGTAATCCAGAATCAGAGTAATAAACAAAAACTAACTCAACTCAAGACAGCCAAGGCCCTGTCTCCACCACCCCTTCCCGAGAATCCCTAATACTCCTCTTCTTCTGCCGGTCCTTAATCTTGCGCTCTTCATGCTTGAGCTGGACGAGGTGCTCGCTGAAAAGACGGCCCTGCAGCTGGGATTCGTCCGCGAAAATGGATCGCCAATTGGCGTGGCGCTCACACTTCTTCCGGATGCACACGTCGCGGTCGTCGATACGGCGGTTATCGAATACTGTGTTACCCTCGGCGCTAGCGCGCCAGATTTCCCATTCGCCCCCATCGAGTGCGAGGCGCTCGTCGAACCCGCAGATCTCCTTGCCTGTGTGCTTGATGTCTGGGTCCGCCTTCATCTCTTCGTGTACGCGCTTCGCTCGGTCTTTGGCCCAGTCGATGTACAGGGCGCGGTCCTCGTTCGCCTCTGCGAGGTTGTTGAATTTTTTTCTCTCTTGGGCTATTTTTTCCAGGCGTTCAATTTCTTCGGGGTAATCTTTCCAGTTCTCGTCTGAGAGTGGTGGCGTTGGCATACGGTCGCCTAGGCGGCGGAAGCCGGATGGGTTAGTGACAGCGGAGGTTAGCGATTTAATTTCCGAGCGGGTGTAGCGGGTTCGGTCCGAGTCGAGTTGGAGTTCGAAGAACTCAACGCCGTGGGCATCACTGCAATACTTTGAGGGAGGGCGCTTGGCTACGTCTGCTGGTCGGCGGCAGGTTGTTAGGCGGCATTTGCGCTTCCAGGTTGTGCGGCCGTAACCCTTGTGGGTGCATCTTGGGCCTGGGAGTTTTTAGTTAGTTATGAGTGTAAAAGCAGCAGCAGCAGCAGTCGGTGGAGAGGGGCCGTGCAATAATATTTATCAATTAGCTCGCCATCCTGTTCTGCAACCTTAACACATTCACCATGATACCAGTCGTTGCATTCACCGTCGCAGGCAATCATCCACTTTCCAGAATCAGGCTCGCGACAGATACAGTAAAGCTCCAAGCCAGCAGAATTGTATCTAAGCAATGGCGAAGGAGGAATAACCGGAGAAGGAGGACGTGGAGGGGTAGTATCCCTCCTGGCAGATGTAGCCCGGGTGGCGGGGCCTTGATCATCCGTCTCTGTATTATACCCAGAGGGTGCCTCGCTCTCCCTCTTTTTCCCGACCTTTTTTGCAATCTGTCTCTTCTTCGTAGTAGTCTCGTCTTCGAGGTCATCATCTCCATCAGCGGCTGCCTTTCTCTTTTTTTTCTGTAGCTTCGCAACGCCCTTCTTTCTAGGGGCGGACGCTTTAACTGCTTTGCTCTTCTTAGATTTCGGCGGCATTGTCGTCGTCGCAATTGGAGTCCCTGCTGCAGGTGTGTGGACGGTTGTTGTATCAGCAGGTGTGGGAGCGGTCGTCGACGGAGGAGAAGCAGAGGTAGCTGGTGGTGAAGAGCGTAGAATTTCCATGTTTGCCGGGGAAGCTCTATCCGATTCTGCTCTCAAGCCGCCACTGCCGCCGGCACCAACACCACTCCCCATATCCATCTCGTGGTCCTCATCCTGTTCCCCAATCGCATCTCTGTCATTAGGGCTACTATGACCGTAGCCATTTGCTGTAGTGGTCGTCGTCACGTTTTGTTGCGGGGACCCCGCAGGTACCCTTCTCGGAGACACCGGGGGGACTGGGGACGACGATTCTACAGTATCTGTGTCTGAGGATTCATGGGGCGCCGCTTCTGTATTTGACTGGGGACTGAGTTGCCTATGCTCGCGAATATTCGCAAAGTACGTCAAGGTGTTCGCTGCTTCCTGGGTATTCGTCTGCGAGAGCTGGCTGGGAGGAGGTGTTGCATTGCGGGCATGGACCGGCGAGGACGGACCAGAAGATGCAGGATTCAGCAGATCCTGAAGCGAGGACATTGCGGAAGCTCACTCGGTCACTCACTTACTCATTCAATCAAGCTCTGTATGGCAAAAAAAGGCGTAGGGGATGGAAGAGGCGATGAATAGTGAAGGAAACGGGGTGGGCAGACCTATGAGATTCAAGGAATGGGGAGAAACACGTTCGGTCAGCAGAAAGCTGTATGCTAAGCATGCAAGGCGAGGATGGCACCCAGTAATTTTAGCTCAGGATCCAAGAAGCCACATACGAGATGGGGATCGAGGCCACAGGGTGGCGCTCTTTCTTGGCAGACTTTTCCTGTCGCCCCCAAGTTCCAGTAGTATCGCTGAGGTATGATAGACACTATTGCAGCACAGACAAAATCAACAATATACTCGAGTACAAATTGAAACGGCCTTCATAACGATAATGATATCCATAAGCTATTTCACACTTCGAAATGGCGTAAACACAAACCCCTTTTATTCAAACTACTAATGAGAAATAAACGTATAAATACATCAAAAGAAAAACAGCTCAAAAAAATACGACGCCCCAGACAAGAGTGAATAAGTTTGACATAATATACTCGTTTTTAAGCCTTACTCTTCTTCTCCTTCTTCTCCCTTTTCTCCTTCTTTGACCTCTTTTTCTCCGATACATCCTCCTCCTCGTCCGGGCGTCGCCTCTTCTTACTCTCCTTATCCTTTTTATCCCCTTTATCCTTCTTGTCCTTCTTGCCCTTATCCTTTTTATCCGACTTTTCTTCTTTATTCCCCTTGGATTTCTCCTTCTTCTCCTTCTTGTCCTTGGACTTCTTGGGCTTGACAATGTCTTCCATTTCTACGTCGGCGTCAACAGTGATGTCCGCAAGAACGGCGTCCATGGCATCTTTCTGCTCTAAGTTAGTAAAATGCTAACATAACCAGGGGCAAAATAAGCATACCATAGCATCCTGGTTCTTTTGAGGAGCAGTTCCATTCGCGTAAAAGTCCAGCCTCTCCTCCACCTGTTTCCTCAAGGCCTCGCCAAACTTGGTAGTGGGCGAATCGGAGAAGGAGTCGATTCTGCTGGCGATGGAACACTTGTTTGCCAAAAATCTGGAAATTCTTCCCTTGTTCTTGGCTCCGGCCCTGCCAATGAATGAGGAGTGGTAGATGAGACCGTACTTGGGGGTGTTTCCCTTAGTCTTGAGCGCTCTGAACAGTGCTTTCTCGGCACCCAAAATCTGTACGGTAGAAGCAGGATATTTAGAAAGATTGGTCAAACTTCCAGCGTGCGAGATGAGCCTGGCACCAACGATTTCACCGATAAGCTGAGCGAGGTTGGGGGCAACAATGCTCATCTTGTCAACGAGATATCCGTGAAGAGTCTTGCGGTAGTCAGCGAGGGAAACGACTTTCCCAGCAAAGTTGCAAATGTTCTCCATATCCATGTCAGAGATATCCTGGCCCATAGAAACCTTAGCAGCATCGATAATAGACTGAGCAACTTCAGCGTCATCGTTGGCAACGGCAGCAAGTTCGTGGAGGCGGTCGCTAGAGAGTGTCTTCTTGTCACGAATGAAGAGAATTAGGCGGGCGTAAAGGTAGTTTTCGTTGACAATCTTGACGAGTTCCGGGAAATGCCACGAGTACCACTCCCTACTCTCCATCAGCACGTCGCCGGACGAATTCTCGATAGACTAAAAACCCACCTGACACGCATAGCGAAAGTATTGATATCCTTATCCAAAGTATCCAACAACGCAATCGACTGAATAATATGATTATCATTCTTCTGAACCGAGAACTTAACCTTCGCTCTCGAGTAAGCGTGACCAAGACCCAGCTGCGCACGGTCCATATCCCCGTCCTGCAGCTGCTTCAATAGTTTCGGGCCCCACAATCTCAGTCCACGCAGGAGGTCCTGCACAACTTCATTCGTCTCGCAATCGACGCCAGGGAAAGCGGCCTTGATGGAACCAGCAAGATTCTTATCAGAGATACCGAGAACCACCTTCTTCTTCTTCCCACCCTTGGGGAGATTAAGTTCCAGCAGCGCCTTCAAGTGATCGTTTGCAATACCCTCGGAAATATCGTTCGCGTTTTCAAGCGCTTGAGCTGCACCTCTACACACACCAGCAGAAAACAAGCCCCAGTTAGCAAAAATTATAGAAAGAAAATAAAGGGCGAGGACGAGGTAAACCGAACTGAAAAGGTGCAAAAGAAACTAGCTTGATCATTTTTCCGAATCGTGAGAGGTCCTGAGCGGCTTCTTGAACTTCCTTGAGACGATTGCCAATTGTGTCTGGCTGTAGAACAACCTGGTAAATGCCGTAGCCTACCGAGGTCTCCTGGAGGAGATAATCAACTGCCGCCATTGTTTCCTTGTTTGCTGAGATGAAGCAATTGGCAGGGTGTTTTCGGTTGGTGAGCGGTCGATAGGTCGATTGGCCGATGGGTTGTTGCTATCGAAGGCGGCAATTTTTGGGAAGTCACGAAATTTTCAAGGAATTGCTCCTAACCCTGTTGGGGAGTGGGAGGATGGGAATAGGGTTTGGGGCTCTATGTCATCAATGATTACGGTGGTATGAATTTTCGCAGACTATGAGACAACCACCAACAGCGCCTGAAGGTAGGTGGGCTGAGCATTTTCCAGAGGGCGAGCAGTCCAGATTTGAATGATGTTTCAATGTAATTTTGTTTCCCCCAAACACTGCGTCTCAGAATTTATAGGGAAAAAAACATCAACAACGACCAGTAAAGGAACTGCGAGCGCTTGAACTTCTCTGCTAACTTCTGCTACACTGATTCCTAACCAAAACTTGAGCGTACCAGATTCGGCCATCCCTTCAGGCGGTGGATTATCTGGTTCGGCCGATAACGGGTGCTCCCCGGAAACCTCAAGAGCGAAGGTAGTGTATGTATGACATTTTTCATCTACCCATGAGGATACATTCCCCAAACTAAACCCATGAGCGTAGATCCACAATACTGTCACTTTTCTGAGAAGAGATTCTCTTGAAGGCCTATTCTGGCAACAACGCTTATTAAATTTTATCTCCTCCAATATTATTCTAGGACGCCCTTCCTGACCACCCTGGTCGAGGCCAACAGTACCACCGAAAACGAGCTCCAGGGCGGACTACTGGGACATATCATACTAACTAATATTATAGCAGTAGTGAATGAATAATGGCGGAAGAATGGCAGCGACCAGATAGGGCTCAACTATATCTAACAATGTCGTGAATAAGATAGAAAGATAATCCAGCAGTCATGAACATACGAACATGAGCAAATTCTCTCAGCTCGCAGTGCAAAATAGACCAACCCACATGGAGCATCTGACAAACTTTAAAAAAACAACCACAGAACTCGGAGGAACGTAGAATGTAACAGCATGGCTAGCACTGAGACTCGAATTGGGATGGAATAAATAAAGGACAATTAGCAAAATGCTCAACAATATATTTGTTTTTTGGTTTTTTAATATAAAAACTGGCTAAAATATCTTCAATGCAGATAGCGGCAAGTGACAATAGATACCTATAGGCGAATTCGGGCAGCTGGTGGGTCATGTAGGTCTTAAAAGTAATTGCAAGGCTCACATGAAAGAGTGGATAGCACCTAACTGACTACGAGCGGCTATGATACTGTCAAAGTGCCCGGGGGTATGTTTTCGTACATTATAGGGATAGTTAACCAGCAAAATAATTCCTGTCTTGTAAGAAAAATATATATATTCGCTCGCACTTGTACCTTACAGTGCCTCTGATATCACAAAAAAAAAAACCCCTTGGGCAATATGATTGAAGCAAGCTAACATTTCATTTCTTTCTAATCCTATGGAAGGTCTATCTAACTAATAAATGTAACCTTTTCTACCAAGCAACCTGAGCAATAGAGATTGAGCTCGGTGGTGAGGTATTAAAGGCTTCTTCATCGAAGATTAATTAAGCACAAACAATAACCATAACTACTACTTATGGGGCCACAATGCCCGAGGTAAAGCAGTACACTGCTGGAAATGGCCGGGATAGCAGGAATTTCTTACCTCAAGAGACTCTGCTTCCCTTCCAAGTGTTAAATGATACCCTTAAGTGCTGCATTCCTGTTAATTATCTCAATAGTTAGTACGGTACCCTCCTGACTAGCATCTAGGCCTAAGTGTGACAGTTAAAAACGCTAAAGCTCTGGCTCCTTTATGGGCACAAAAGCTTGTGGGAAGTGTGCATCACATCCGCTGTACCATTGGTTACCACTTAAGGTCCTCCGGCTGAATGTTGTATAGTGATTCTGTGTTAGTTTGGGTGGCTAATAGGAGCGCTGCCAAGTTAGTAGTAGCTCCTTAGCTGTGCTGCCCCAAGCTTTGAAACTGAAAGGCTCATAGAGTAGGCGCCAAAATAATGGCGCTAATTTGGTACCCCCTCAGGCTGCTCTGATTCTGGTGTATGCCACCGATCACTCTGCACCACAGGGGAGCACCGGCAACTCTAATATCAGTTGAGTTAGCCTTAACTATTCAACGGAATCAAGGAATAGAACACAAACACATAATATTACTAGACTTCAAGTCCGAATTCTACAAGTCCACTCCTTCAAAGGCATCAGCAAAAATACCCGAGGAGAAAAGAAATAAAAAAGTGTTGGAGGTAAAACGGGGGAAAAACCGTACCTGTGTATGTGTTTGTGGAAGAAGAAGATGGTTGTTGATGAAAATGAGGAGAAGGGGGGAGGAAAGGTCCTTTATATAGGCTGGACAGGTCGGCTAAAAGCGTTGTCCCTTTCTATGGAGGAGAAATAGGGTTCAGAGTTGAGGGAGCACTTAAGGATTTAGGGCCAAAACAACAACTCGATAGTTTGAGCTTGAGGCAGGATTGTTGAAGCAATCATGTATCATAGTGTCACCTGGGAGAGTGTGAGTGCGCACTATCAAGAATTGAAGGTGTTGTTGTGCAGCGGAAGATTGTTAATTAAGTTCTCTAGCTAGCTACGGGAAACAGTAGTGGTATATAAATATCCTATTGTAGTGATTCAAGCCATGAGACGGAATACCAACATCTGCGTACACCTTTATATAATCAATAGTGAGTAGGAAGCTCAAGCAATCCTCTCCTGCCCCAACTCAGGAAACCATTTCTCAACAGGCACAGTGAAGTCAGCACAGGTGCAGTATACAATATAGCAAGCTAGGGTAAGTGTAAGTGAGGGACCTGGATGTCATTATGGGAGGCACGAATGTGGACTGGCACCTGCCGTACTATCTGGGGGGCACGGCGATGAAAAGTTGAGTGGTTATACTGGTGTACTAGTGGTATAATAATACTAGTAGTAGAATATTGTATTAGGAGAAGAGAGGAGCGCAGGCAACAGAAAGCACACATATGATGGAGGACGACCGAAGTGTGGACAGGTGAATGTTCTAGTGCACGAATGGATGTATATGGTTACACATGTACTATATCATAGAGCTTCCACTACTTAAGGTGAACCCTGGCTAACAACCTCCATAGAGACTCGGAATGCACGACACAACATCCTTTTTCCTATCACCACACCTACACGATCGTGCCACCACCTCCATCAACATGAAAATGCTAGACTCACTGATTTTCTGATTTCCATGCAACATGGTTGGATTCTATTGTTTCTATGATCCCAAAGCCGTCGCAGTGGGTAGAGTAGCACCATTGCTCTTCCATTATCATTCTCTTACTACATCCCCTGACTGCTAATACTGCCTTGGTCAGCTTTGCTATAGTGAACACCTGGATATAGTGAACGCTAAGCTCGGTCCTCATGCTCTGGATTGGGGATGCCCTTCTTTGTTCGTCAGTGACCAAAAGGGGGGGGGAGACATCTCTAGGCAAACAACGCTAGTAGATTAGAGTAGGTACAGCGCATTGGTCTAGATGCTTAACTCCTCCTAAAAGCATGGGGAGATCAAGCAGGAAGTCCTACAAGCTAGGCAGAACCCCATGGGTTTTAAAAGAGTGTGTGTGGGATCGGCGATGCCCAGGAGCTGGGCTGAGTTCAGCGTGTGTGAACGGTCTCTGGGAGAAAATGTTTCTCCGTTAGATATATCGACACAATCTGAAAATTACCTTGCTTCTATAGTTTAGCCTTGATGCCCATCGCCCAGCATAAAACACTAACGAGACAAAGCAGAATACAGTAATAACCCGTAACCAAACAGTGCAATCGGGGTTTCCGCACGCAAGGACATACAAGCTCGTGCCCCTCCGCATCCCCACTCACTCACTTACTCCAGCACTCTCCCAAAATCGTCCCCGCCATTCCTAACCCACCCCCCAAGCACCCCTCTCGTCACCTCTTTAGCCTCATTCCTCGCAGCCATTTTCACACCCAACTTCACCAACCCATACTGCTCTCCACCGGCTCCCTCAACACCCTCAGCCTCCGCAACCCTCTGCGCCAGCCGCCAAATCAACATCTTACAAAGCATGCTAGCGCCCTTAATGCCTGAAGCAAACTTCTTCCTTCCCTGTAGCACGCCCCCAATCAACGTCTCAGCTCCCTTTCCCCTAACCCACACAGCGGAAATATTACTCCCGATAGCACCCGCCCCAGCAGCCCTCTTCGAAAACCTGAATGCAAGATTCGTAGTTTTAACAGCGAAGGGGGAGAACTTGTATCCACTATCGAATTTCCTGCCCACCAGCGGCGCCATACGCCCCGCCGCACTGAAAGCGCGCGCACAGGCTGTGGGAGAGTAGGACGTTGTTGGGAGAACCATGGTTGAGATGTACGCGTTCTCGGGGGACATTAAGAGGGTTGTTGGGGATAGGAGAGCGGATGTCACTTGTCGGATCGAGAGCTTGTCGCTGCAGGATTTTGAGAAGGTCGGTGGGGAGTCGGCGCGGCCGGGCTTTGTCCGGACCACGCCGAGTTCCGAGAAGTATTGCCGTCCCTGAAGGAGGCTTGTTGGTGAGGCCGAGGTGAGCGGGGGGGTAGCGGAGGAAGGTGTGAGTGAGAGGGTCGTCCAAGGGGTTGGGTCGTCCTGGGCGGCCATGATTAGTTCCATGCTGGCGTCTCCGCCTTTTTATCTTGTTAGCTGTTGAAGGTTCGTGAGCTGAGGGAAAGGGAATCGTACAAGGAGCTTCGGAGGAATAAAAATGAATCAGTATACCCTCCCGTAGGGTGAATGGCTGAGGGGACTGTTGGGAAATCTCCTGTTGATTTCTTCGGCGGATGAACCTTGATACATACAGCCTATCCGTTGACAGCGCCTTGCATTCTTCAAGTAAAAAACTAAAGCTATTGGTCAGCCCTCCCCTCTCTTTTTTTTTTTCTTCCTCATCCTACTCAGATGAAGTTGACAATTAGATTTCGTGAATATACCAATTAAGCCCTCTGATAGCAAGTACTATCCGATCGATCAGCCATGAAAAGGTACTCGCTTTATGAGAGAGACAAACCCTCAGCATGGCTATCATGCAAAACCATTCCACCAGCCAAGGGAATCTTATCCTTGGGAAGACACTTCATACCAGTCCTACACAGGTATTAGCCTCAATTTATACGAGATTCGCTGAAAGATATATTATATCCAAGACTCACCCAAGTGCGACAGAGGTGAGCTCGCTTTCACCGCACTCAAGAACAACCCCAGACAATGGAACCCATTCAGTGGCATCGCGCCTTTCTAGTGGCTTACATTTATTCGGAAGATCAGCATATGCTGAAAGAACTGCTGAGGCAATTCTGTCCTCCAGAGAATCCATTCTCGTTTTGGCTGTTGGCTGTGGCGGTTGTATTAAAGTGGCACAAGAATTACAAATCAGACCAGTTTGGGTTAGTCACAGGAACTCTTGATTGTGGGTTTGGATCACCGGTAATCACTCGGAACATCTCAGGATAGCGGTTTTAAAGTGGGTGTGATGATGGCATGATAGGTATTGTATGGGGCAGCCGAAAATTGCGAGGGCTACAAGTAGGGGTATATTTTGAGCGGAACAGAATTCAAGTTTTTTACCTTGTCATAAAAGATTATCGCCGCCAAACATTCCCATATCTCCATTCCAAGTCCGCAAGCTATCTTAACGAAATCCCATGCTACCAGTGTTCCTACACCAGTTCGTACAGAACAGATGCCCAAATAAGATAGAATGAAATAAAATATCCCCGCTGCCTGGGCGGTCTTTTTCGTTTGTTTTTTTCCCTTTATTTCCTCCCTTCCTTCCCCCTTTGAAATCACTTGGACGCTATCCAGGTGTTTTGCCACAGCTCCTCTCCCCTGATTCTTTCTCTTCCCCCTCGGATGTGGTGCGATCCGGGCGCCTTGTCGATTGCATCGGGAATTGTAATTGGTCATCAGTCCTCACTCGGAGTTTGTGTGGGGCTTGGCGAGGATGCAGCTGGCTGCCGTATTGGAGTCAGGATATTGGAAGGGAAGGTTCATTCCTACAGGGTCTTGAGGATTTCACACCTCTAGTCACGATAATATTATGAAAGAAAAAAAGACTACCGTTCCACCATCGAATTTTCAATTTGGTATTCTGTAAAAAATAAAAATAAAAATAAAAATAAAATCCAATGCAATATAGATAAAGGACGCTCGGAACAAATACACAATAAGTACTACATCACTCTACTGGCCCTTCTAAATGACAAACTACAAACTACGTGGACGTGGTACCTCAATGGGCAGATCTATTCCCCTTACTCCACTCCCTGAGCACGTTCTTCTTAACCTTACCCGTCTCGGTCTTCGGCAATTCCTTGACGATTTCGACTTCTCTAGGCACCTACTCTAGCATTAGCGTACACCCCGGCAACATAGAAGAGAAGGCCAAACCATAAATCCCGAAATCTGACTATCCCTCTTTGCCCAAGTAATCACGTCAGCGCCCTTCAGCGCCGGATTTTTACTCGTCACGAAGGCCATAGGCCTCTCACCGAACTGCGCGTCAGGCACGGCAACAACTCCACACTCAAGGATGTCAGGATGGTGCGCAAGCATGCTCTCGAGGCTCAGACTGCTGATGTTCTCGCCACCAGAGATGATTATGTCCTTGCTCCGGTCGAGAATCTGGATGGCGCCGTCGGGATGCCAGACGGCCAGGTCACCAGAGTGGAGGACGCCGCCTTCGAAGAGTTTTGCTGTGGCTTCCGGGTCTTTGTAGTACCCTCGACAGCAAATGTTCCCAACGAAGACAATCTCACCGATTTCTTGGCCGTTCTTAGCTACGTCTCGGACGCCAGTTTTGGAGATGTCGTTTGTGGTTTTTATTACGCGGATCATTTTGCTGGTAATGAAGCCGTGGCCTGCGATAGTTAACTAGGAAGAAGGGGAGGGGGGAGGAGGCAGGTTACCTTGGCGAGCCATCATCTTGTACATCTCTGCTGCGGGAATGTTGTGCCATTCTGGGAGGAAGTAGCCCTTTGTTATGGGGCCATAACTGCGGGTCGCAGTTAACACTCAGTACAACACTACAACTTGGTAGCCTTATATCACTTACGTCTCAGTCTAACCCCAAAAAAACACATTAGCATGTTTACACCACAGCTCCAGTCGACGAAGGCACTCTTACCAAACCATAAACATGCACGGGTACCAAGTTAAGCTTTATCATATCCTCAAACAGCTTGGCCGTTGGTGGCGATGCAGCAACTGTAACCCGCACTTCATGCGGCAGACGAACTGCCTTCGGGGATGCACACAAAAGTGTATTAACAGTAGGAGCTGCATTAAAATGCGTGATTCCTTCATCCCTCAGGAGACGCCACATGTCGTCGTAGTCGATTTTACCTACAATTGTAAGCCTCACTTAAATAACGGCCCGTCGGGACGCGGCGCAACTTACGAAGGCAGTAATGTGTCGCTCGGGCACTAACAACCGCCCACGGGAAGGTCCATCCACACGCATGGAAAAGCGGCAGGATTGTCAGGTATCTACCACTATTATCAGCTTCTCGGTCGAGGAAAGGGGGTAGTGAGAAGCAAACTTAGCCCTCCCCTTAGACATCACAGATCCGCCATTAAGTCCCGACTCGACAACATTCCCCAAGGCGCCAAGGTATGCCCCACGATGGGTGTACTCCACACCCTTCGGTCGGGCAGTAGTACCAGAGGTATATGCCAAAGCAATCATATCATCCTCACTCCCAGCCTCCATTGCCAGCCCCTCCCACCCACGACCTCCTTCCCGACGGTCAATTTCCAGCCCCTCAAGAACAGCCTTGTTGAAATCCCCTTCCAAATCATTATCGCTGTCCTCATCGATAATCCGAGGGATTTCAGGCTTGAACCCATTGAGTAAATGGGCATACTCCCGATCGACAATTATGGAGTCGACCTCGGCGTGGTCGAAAATGTAGTGGATGTCATCCCTCTTGAGGCGGTAGTTGATAGCAACTTGTACCCCACCGGCACCCCCGATTCCGAAGATACTTTCGAGGAACGCTGGCGTATTGGGGGACAAAATCCCAACTAAATAAAATATTCTTAACCATGCTCCCCGTTGTTTCGTTCAAGGCAGTGCAGACATACCACGCTTATACCCTTTCGCACGCAGATAATATCCCAATCCCTTGGCACGATCCGCAAACTGCTGGTACGTCCTACGAATGGTCTTGCCATTGGCAGTAAGGTGGACAATCGCCTCGGCCTAGTAATGAAACACAAGCTCTCACTTAGCGCTCAGCCACCCAACTGAGCCTCCAACTTCTCAACGACCAACTCACATTGGGCTCAATCGCCGCAGCTCTAGGCAAGAAATAAGTCGGTGACAACTCAGCTCTATTCACGGGCCGGTCTGGGGAAAAGTGGCCCGCAATCTTCCTGAGACGGTTCTGAGGAGACGACATGCCGAATTATCGTATCGTGTCTTGAGCAGCCAACAGGCGAGGGCGAGGGGAGAAAGAAGGAAAGAAGGTTGTCAGTAGCGTCGGCGAAACTCCAGGTGAATGGATGATGGGTATATCTTAGAAGAACAGGGTAAATTTTGGGGACTGGTTCACTGGATTAGAGGAGGAGGGAAGCCAAAACCCGGCTCTTAAATGGCCAGTTGGAGGTTTTGTTTTGACCCCGGAGCGGGCGCTTCACGGACAAAGAATGGGGGACCTGGTACCCCCATCAGCTGTAGCATAAGCGTCATTGGGAGAGAAGCTGCTGCATGAATCCCCTGCTTCTGGAGTCCGTATCGGAGGCAGGATCTTGCAGTCGAGATAGGTGTCACCGGGATAAAATAAGAACGTCGAATTATCGTACTGTGGGGTACCACAGCACCCCCAGTAAAGAACTCCTATGCAACCTAAATCACCATAACCACGAGTAATGTTATAAGGAGGCACTTTCATCTAATACCGGTAGATTATCCTTTCAATTTTTTGGCTCATTGAAAGACGGATACCGGTGTAGACTACCCTACAATATCTCATAGGCTTAAATCGGCGAAACCCAGGGAACCGAGAATTGCGGTTGAATCTTCTTGTCTTCGTTCCCGCTTCCCTAGTCATCAACCCTTCTGCTGCATGGAAAATCCCAGTGCGAATTCTAGGGAACGACCTCCGAAGCCCGAGGTCCGGCTCAATTCCCCCCACACTCCATTCCGACCACCTCTTCCGAACATCAACCACCTCCTCTCTTCCCTCCCTTCCACCGCCACCACCATTGTCACCATTCTCACTCAGCTGCTACTATTTATACCAAGCTTACCTCTTCTACAGTAACTCACTCCACGGACAAGATTCCTCCTCCCCAACAATGAAATTCTAACCTCACCCACAATCCCTACAACTAACCTACTAACTCCGTACCCGGCTCATCCTCTCCCCCTTCAGCTTCTTCACGCTACTACTCACACAGCCCCCTCCAAGTACAACACCATTTAATCTCCACCAATCCACATCTTCCAAACGTCCATCGTTCAAGCACCACAACCGACTGCTGCTCTCCCGATACCGAAGCTCCAGTACCACGGATTTGCTTTCCCTTCCGGTGCACAATCCCAATGGAGAATACACAATGGCAGGAGGGTTTTCAGATGAGATCCAAGTAATTGAGCGACTGGAGATCTTACCCGGGTCCGGAAGGTCATCCCCCAGTCGGGGACATCTGGCGAGGAAAAGAGGTGCTCTGCCGGGGTTGGAACGAGTTCTTTTGTGTCCTAGGGGACGAGCATACCCTATAGCGGGGAATTGTTTGTATTTATCATTTCACTAGGTAATGAGCACGGAAACTAGACATGATCCTCAGGCACAGTAATAATTCCCAACATTCGGGAGAAAGACATCCATGCCCCTTTAAAATAAACCCAAACCAAACCAACATACCGGTACAGTACCTAAAACCAAAACCCCAGAAACGCCCCGCCCCAAGATCCCCTTCCAAAAAAATCCCTGCCCACCTCTAAGGACCGCCGCTAGTGCGCTCGTGCTTCGCCAAGACTTAGCACGCTCATCTGTCGCAGGACGCAAAGTAAAGGCCCCTGACCGATATGACATTGAGGAAAATTACGAGCCCCAAGGGCTTTCTACCAAATTTTTCCCAGTTCTTATAGCCCCTTCCTGTCCCTTCGTTCCCGAATTTCACAGCTCTCAAGCGTGCCAACTTGTTACAGAAACAGGATCACCTGGACAGATACTCGAGTAGTTGCGGGAGAGAAATAAATTCAAATAACACAAGCCACAAAAAAGAGCTTGGCTCCTCCGCAACCCCCGAGAAAACCTGGGAAACGACCCGAAGACATTCCCCTCCAAGTATAACAACCCCAAATCGCACGGACGGGGAAATCAAAGGAGGGGGGAATACCCGAGAACAACACCTCATCGATCACAACAAAGTGAACAAGAAACTCCAGAACCCTCCAAACATTCAAAACAGAGGCATCCGAACAATTCTAAGAAAGAAAGAAACTCATTCATGCACTACCTACCACAGAGTACTCGTACAATGCACAATGCCTCTATTGCGGAGGAACCTCACCTCCGTAAGTAAAAAAATGCAAGCACCCAACCTAAGCTTACCGTATCGCTACGGTATCTATCCATGCACACACATACCGGCATGGTCCCCAACCATGCGGGCATTTCCGAAATTACGGGCGGTCACATACCATCACTCGATAGGGGCCACCAATCCCTTACTGTGCTAAAGTGTGAGTGCGAGAGGAAACAGAATAGGGTATGATAGGATTATTTTTTTTAAAGCTGGATGGTATGGTGGTGCGGGCATGACATAAAATCAGCCCCCCCCCAACCCGACTACAATAACTAACCAAAATCACCCAAAGGAAATAAGGATGAACATAATAATATTGAATAATATCGTACTTTTTAAATACATATGATATTATGATCGCAACTACGGTACTTCACCTTCCCCCCCCTATATTTTTATCAATCTCTAATTTCGGACTGCCGTCAAAGAATTATATGATAAGTATTTGGAAGTGAAACACTTACCCCCCCCCCCCCACCTACATACCGTATTTTATATCCCAACCAACATATGACTCTTCAAGTTGAATTTCGCCTCAATGATTTATGCATATAGTGTGCACTAGCAGGTAGCAGTCTACAACCGACCAGTGGCAACTTTGAGTGGCCGGATAATCCCCTCCAATCCGAGCCCCGGAGAGTAGTATAATATATGGCTGAGAACTAAGTTCCATCCGAAAACCCCCCAATCAATCAACGTCCAACAGCCAGGAGAGGAGAGGAGATCAAAAAGGGAACATTACCGCTAATGCAGGAGGAGGCATTCCCAAGCTGAATTCAGACGGTTGAATTTGTCGAAAACCGTATGTATCATACGGTACTGCATGATATATACAATGAGGATTTATTATGACGAGAGAAAAATCCGCATACCATCTACAAAGTGATTCATTTCTGTATGTGTCTTGCCCACTTTCCCGGCTCCTGTGCCGGCACAATACCAGTATATTACTGTTGTTTGAGTACGTACATACTGTACAGTACCATCCCATGGTTGATCAGGAGCACGACAAACTATCGTTGCTCTTTCTTGATTCGTTTTTTTCCCTCTCTTGTTGCGTAATTATTATGATATTTATGATATTTACCCCGGATACTCCATCTTGCAAAAAAGGTCCCAACAACGGAGCCATTCTGAAAACGCAAGTGAGTTATGGTCATTAAGCTAATCACCTGTGTGTTCGATATATATATATACAAAGGTCGTGGATAAAAAGCAGGACAAATTCGTAAAAAGGAAACAATAAGGTTCCTGTTTGGCACACCACCATATTATTATCATTATATTTATCATACCGGTATGATAAAAAGCCATTATGACTATTGTAATGAAATGAAAAGGTCCGGTAGGAGGCCTATGTTGTGCTATACGGTAATCAAAAAGGTGCAATGTTCCAATATTTCATTTGCAACGAAGGATGCAATAAAAGTCAGAAAAGTCATTTTTCTTGCCTGCCGAACGGGGCCTAAGAGCAGAATCTCCCCGAAAAATCCGAGGGTAAAAGAAAGTAGGAAGGGGGAAAGAAAGGAAATGGGAAGAGTCTCAATATATACATATAAGAAGGTGGATCGGGAGAGAAATAATAATAAAAGACCGCCGCTCATCACCAGCGACAGCGCAACCTCGCCCCAGCCGGGCCTGCACGACTATTATAATACCTTCCATCCCTTAGCCGTTCATTAAAACCCCAATCACCCCAAATGAAAAGACAAGAGAAATATCAAACCAATAGAGTGTAAAAAAAAAAGACCCAAATCTCAGCTAAACCATTCATGATACAAGAAAAAAAGTAACGCCATGCTCCTATACCCCCTACCCCTATACCACCCCTCAAGGCATCCCCCTATATCACCCCCGCAAGGGCTCCCTCTTCCTATCCCAAATTATTCGGCGAAGGGCTCCCTTCCCCTCTTCTTCCCAACAACGGCGGTGAACTCGGTAAGCTAACCCCCGCTGTACCCCCACCAGAACCACCGCCAAAGCCTCCGTCCTCAATCTCATCATCCCCATAACCATCCACAACAGGACTAATCCGGACCAGACTTGGTGGGAACACGGACAACGGCTGCGGGGACGACTGTGGGACTTGTAGGTGCGAGAGTGGGATTGATGTTTGGTTGGTCTGAACTTTAAAGAGAGCAACGCGGAGACGGAGTTTTAGGGTTGTTGCTGTGGAGGGGGCTGGTCGGTTGTGGTCATGACGGACGTAGTGACGGTGGGGGTCATGCGTTAACGGTGTGGAGAGAATTGTAGAAGTTGAAGTACGGTAGGGGGTTGATGGATATGGGTATGGAGGAAGGATGTGTGTGTCCTGCCATTAACCAGTCAATCTATCAGTTAATAAGTCGATTTACATAATAGCGTATAGGGGAGAAGAAAAAAAGCCTACCTCTTCAAGCTTCACCCCCCTACCACCCAATAACCCCCCCTCCCGCTCCTGCTCCTCGTCGAACCAGGCATACTCATCCTCCTCATCCTCATCCGCCCCAACCACAACCACACCTCCTCCCCCCCTCCTACCACTCCCCCCTGCACTAGTACTGACATACCGCCTCGGGGTATCCCTCGTCTGGTCATCGTAGTAATCTCCGTCCTCGACCAATTCGCTAAACAGCCGCTTCTTTCGCACAGAGCTGCGCTTCCGCAGGCTCTCCGGTGTCGTCGCGTCCACTGTGGACTTCGCTCCTGTCCCTCCGGGTCGGGGCGTAGTGTAGACATTGCCATCCCGAGAAGTCAGGGCACGACGGTTCATATTCGGTGTTGTCATCGTTTTGTTGTGATTTCGGCGAGAGTGGGACTGTCTTTGAAGTGGATGTTTGGGGGTAAGGTACGATAGCGTTACTCCTTTTTTTTTCGGATGGCCGGTATTTTTTAGGTTCGAGGGTCAGCAAAGGAGTGAGAGAGTAGCCAGTGAGCCAGCGATAGGCAGTAGAGGGTAGAAGGCTGTAGCTTTGGCCCTGGCCGGGTGGTTCAGGAAGTGAAAAAGTAGTTATCTTAGAACAATCCGTAAACTCTGCTATCCCTCTTCTCTAGGCTGGAGGTTTTCTCTTCACCGGAAGCTTTCTTTCCAGGAAAAAGAAAGGAAAAAAAGAAAGAAAGAAAGAAAGAACCCTTGCACCCTCGATAAACCTAGCCGAGCCAAGACTTGGGGCTGGCCCGATTCGACCCAGTAATAATCGTCCTGATATGCCTGTCTACTTGTACCCAGAGGGGCGTTGGGTGATTGAAAAGGTTTCTAGTGATTGGAGGAATTATCATCAACTTGATGGGCGATGGAACCTTGAGGTTTGGATGAAAAAAAGGGCACACTTTTTTTTTTTAGTCGTTCCTTTTATGACAGAAAAGGCACCTCGGTTGTTACACCAAAGCGAGGACAGGATCATGGATTATCACTCCGCTCCCCAATTTGACCGAGATACTCAACTTCCCCCTCGAATCGTGATGACTGGGGAGTCGAAGGACTCTGATATGAAGAATTCTGTATTTAAATGCTAAGTAGGGAAGCGATGGCGGCAGTTCGGCAGTCCTGGATTGCTGTCAGTGCTTCGTCTCATCAACCTGCCCTGATCCCTACCGAGAGTATATATACCTTCCTCAATTAGTGAACATCACGAGTTACACGCCGGGTTTGTTCTCAACGACCCTCAGCACAAGTCAAACGTTTTCACGAGGATTCACAGGGGTCACGCGAATACGGATTGATATATCAACAGTAAATTAGGAACATACTGCTTGCCCATCGAAAATAGCTCTGCCAGATCTCCGTATGATATCAACCCGCCCCAGCCGTCCCCGCCTGATAAATATAAGAGAAGAAAAAGTACGACCCCTCGGATGATATAATAAATTCAAAGGGATTTAAAGCAAAGCAAGCAAATGGGGAGGCGATTGTAACTCCACAACTTAAAATTTCTCAGCATTTGCTCTCCATGGGGATTTTATACTAACCCTTACAGCATGAACACAAACAATGGTATTTTAGGATGCAAAGGCGGATGTGTTACAAAAGAAAAAGAAGAAAAAAGAGGAGAAAAAAGGTACTAGAGTGAGTAGAAGCGGGGGCGTAAAAGAGAATAATGTAAGTTTGAAGGGGAGAAGTAAACGAACGAATGCAATGATAAGCATTAAAAACAATGAAAAGGAGAAAAGGGACAATCCAACAGCTGCGCCACGCCGCTCGAAATGCCACAGAGAACCATCACACACATGATCCATTACCCTCCACCGCTCTCCGTCGACCACGGTTCCAAACCTACTCCCGACTTTCCAGTATAGCCAGCCTAAGCCGAAATCACTCATTACGCCTCTTCGGCTTCGACAAGCTCCTCACACGCTTCATGAGACCGCCGTTCTCGCCCGGTTTCCCATCGCCAGTCTGAGTTCTCCCAAGAGAAGGCTTTCTTGGAGACCCGGGCGCCCTCCTCCCCGACACAGAGATGGTTTCGCCCTTTCTATCATAGGCGCCATCGTAATCGCTAAAGAATGGATTGTTGTTGTTATGAGAAAAACTCCCCCCTGGAGTCGTGGGAGAGTACGCTCCATTAGTGGGGGACCTATTAGGAGGGGGAGGAGGTGGACGGCGATGCGATTGAATGGGACCATCCATAGTCCTGTTTTGGCTAATGGATCTGATCTTTTGGGCCAACGATTTCTTTCGTTGTAAGCCACCATCACTGTTCATCCCATTCGGCGACTTAGGTCGTTCATCTGTCGATTCTGACTTCTGTACAGCCGCCCTCGATGCCGGTGTGCCATCCAGGAAAGTGGATGTGCCCAAACCTGGCGTTTCATCTCCGTGGATAATATCTGCATTTTTCTTTGGATCAAAGGCGCCGACAGCTTTGGTAGACCCCAGTTCACTGGGAGCGGAAGGGCGTCTTCCAGAAGCGGTGAAATCATTGAAAGCTTCTGGGTCTCTATTTCCAAAGAGGTGGGAGTGATCAGCCTTGGCATTTACCGGGCCAAACCCGGAAAGAGCATTGTTGGCTGAATCAGCAGGGAATGCGTGAACAGGTGGGAGTCTTCTCGAGTTTTTCGCGTTGCGATGCGGATTACAGGCATCAAATGGACCGTCGTGATGAAACACTACGAAATATATGGTGAGACAGAGGTTACAAGTAGAGCTAGAATTGGGCAGTACTTACGCCCGGAGCCGTAAATGCCGGTAGCATCTAGCTTATCAATAAGATCCAGAGGTTCTCCACCCTTCTTACGATCCCTCTCTCGCCGGGTACGATCGTCCTTATCTTTGCGGCCCGACCCGGACCCAGATCTATTGTCACGGGAGCGTTGTTCGCGATGACGACGCTCGCGTCTCTCCCTATCTTTCTGCTCAGCCTCATGCACTTCCATTACTGACGAGTCCGAGTTCCTTCTGGGCCGTCTCCTGAGCTCACGATCCATATCTCGGGGCCTATCGGCAACAAAACGACCATTAGGGGGGGGACGTTGTCTCGGAGGTGGATTCCTAGGTGTCGAGTCAATGGGAATTAATTGAGGACCTTTCTCATCTGACGATCTTGAGTGGTGATGTCCATTCGACAACTGCCTGTGCCTCTGTTGTGGCCGGTAGGGCGGCGGTGGCATATTATCCCTGTCATTGGATCGGTCGTACATATTATTCGTGTTGGTATCTCCGGAATGGTCGGTAATGGTCAAATTTTCCTAAGCGAGCAAGCACATCTGTTAGCATCGAATCTGTTTTGTGGGGTGCAGGTCAAGGCGGGATATACAAAGAGCTCTGCTGCAGCACCCGATAATTGTGGCCGCAACGCAGAAGAGGAATCAAAAGAATTGGCCTTATGAGCGGTGGAAGGGCGTTCTGTAGCGTAGAAATCGTCTTCGAAGACGTCAAGAAAAGGGTTGCGGGATTGTGGCCTGCCACTAGTAGATACGAAGGAGAATCGTTCGTTGGTGGCAGAAGCGGGAGAAGAGGGAGTATGTGAAAGCCTGCGACGGAAGGGGTTATTTGTCCCAAGCTCGATAGAGGGGGATGGCCGTCGCCCTGGTATGTTGAAATTGGGGGAGGGGACGCATACGTTAGCATTTCCGGGGTCAAGAAACAAAAATCAAGGGCAAGGACAATAGTGGTGCGGCACAAAAAAGCAGGATTTTGGAGGATATAACGCACCTGGAACGAGGGGCTGTACGAGCGACATTGCGGGATTGCGAGCTTCTGGATGCGGACTGGATGAGAAGAGGCAGGCGACTTGCTGGGTAGTATATTCCGGAGTTAAAGGAAAGGAGGGAGAGGAGTAACGGGGGTTGAATGGATTGGTGTGAATTTTGGAGAGAGCGTATAAGCGGGAGAGGATAAGGTATGTTTCGAAACGACGGGAAGGAGCGGAGAAAAGTAGAGGACGAATGACGGTGTGTGTGTGTATGTGGTCAAGAAGCACGGTATATAGTCCGGATTCTTCGAGTATTGTCTTGCTTCTGAGACTACTTTATCTCCCGTGCCTTTCTCTCTTCCACGACAATAGAAATGAAAAGGGTTTGTCTGGGAATAAATTCAGGCGAAAGTAATTATTGCACGAGCGGCGGCAAGCCTGGTGGGAGGCAAGCAGCAGGGAGAAAAGGGAGCGTGAAGGAGGGAAAGGTTATGGGGGACAGGAGAAGGAAGCTTGGGAGTTTCAGAAACGCCAGGCGGCCCTGCCAAAATAAGAGCTCCAGTGGCCGCTTCCAGGGAAGATCCGCTCTTGCTTTAGGCCGAGGTGGCTCTTTCGGTTGGTCAGTCGGGAACTCCCCCACCTATGATACAAAGAAGATTGGGGAGAGGGTAGTGGTAAATTTGGCAGAGGGTGGATCGTAAAATAAACAAACGAAAACAATGAAAAATAATACGGTGATTGATCGACCCGGCCTTCTATAATTCTCACGCTTTTGCCGTTATTGAAGGAGAATTGTGTAGCTGCTGTGATGGTTTATGGTAATGCCCTGGCTCTGGTGGGCAGAAGGGGTGTACCAGCAGGGGGCACGGGCATTACCGGTAGGGGAGAGAGGACGAGAGGGCAATGGAGAGAATGGAGGGGGGGAGGGAGAGGGAAGAGAATGAGGAGCATGGGAGACAGAAAGTGAGTGAGAGAATGGGTGAAAAAAGGGTTCAAAGAGAAGTACAGTACCTGATGGGTCCAAAGCTCATACATCGTGCCCATCCAGCACCGGCAAGTGGCCTTTGCTTTTTTGAATTTTGACCATTTCAGGGGCGCAAGTTGAGGTGGACGGGCACTTTTTTATTGCAGCACTCGCTCTTCCCTCCTCATAAAGGCATAAAACTACAAGTTATTTTCTATTATGCGCTGTCTTGGCCTTCAAACCCACAGTGCGGTGGTGCTTCCCCACAGTTGCCTTTGTGCAGTACCCAGCTGGCGAGGCTAAGTGATTATTCTGGTTTGGTCTTTAACTGCCGGTACCACGCTTATCATTCACCCCGAGACCCACTCTGGAGAATACTCGAGCACAGTAGCGGCAGCCAGCTTGAACGCGTTTAGCAGGGCAAAATTATGGGATGCGGTGCAGTGCGGATCCTCTGTGGCAGGTCCCGGGATCCTTCTCAAGATGCAAACACATAGTACGAGTACTCGAGTACATGTAGCTGAGTGGTGAATGGGTGGCGGAATGCACTCGGGCCAGTTGCGCATATGCCTGGATTTGGGAGAGGGAATCATAGGCATTGCACGGTAAAGTATCATATCAGTGGGGGGTGGACGACAAGTAGTGTACCATTGTGCAAGTAAAAGCAGGGAATGCAGCTTTTCGGGCACGGTAGCACCACTACCTCCGGTAGAGCTCTCATTCTGTCTTCTGTAGCTGCGGTACTCCCTTCCCAGCAGTTCCGTACTGTGGTGCGGGCTGTACTAGTGGTGTTAGTAACACTACCGCTACTCCATTACCCGTTTCGATCGACAGTATCTGTCGGCTCATGGATCCAGCAATTGGGCTGAACATATTGCAACTTTGCAGTAGAGTTTTCACGCTCACCAGCAGTTTGCTCTAATAGATGATGGTCCCTTAAGAATTAGAAGCTTGACCTTGATTACCGTATGGCATCTTCTTGAGTCCAATCTACTCATACTGTAATCCACTGGTGCCGCTGACAAATCTTATCTAATTGGGGGGGATGCGATCTCTGCTATAGATCTTAGGTACAGTACTCGTACTCGAGCGCAAGTACTGTACAGGGGCCCTGTTGGGCCGGTTTAACCTTTGCGGAAATTGCCGATTAGATTTATGCCGTGCTTCATTGCGACACTGCTCTAACCAGGTGAAGCTTAAACCATAACAGGTGCACGATTGGCAGACGAGACTACAGTAGGTTATCTGTGCTGGTGGACTACCAGCTGTTCTAGACTTCCCTGGCGACTATCAGAGTTTGTGTTAATTTCTTACGGCTTCTTGGTCTGGGCAGTGTGGTATCAGTATCTTTCTAGGCAAGATGTAAATGGCTCGACTTGGGGGCTGCTGCTGGCACTGTAGGGTTTGTAGTGAACGTGATTCTAAATCAACTAATGATGAAGAACGCGGTGGGAGCTAAGTTTTTGGTTATAATATAAACTGTGTGAAAAAAGACCCTCAAACCCAAGTATCGTACAATAAAGCAGTTCTAGGAATATAAATGAAACCACAGACTCCATCCCACAAGTGAACGTTTTTGTCTCGCATGATCGGCTTCTTCAAACGGACACCAGAGAATCTTCCAAATACCCCACGAAACCTCGTCAGTTGCTTACGCGGCGCCGCTGTAAAAAGAGGTCAGTAATGTTCCTGATAGCAACGATCGGAGCAACATTGTTGGTGCGAATGTGTTCCAGAGCAGAGAGGAAAGGGCACATACACTAAAATATTGTTGACTGGGATATGGACTGGGGGGCAATTCGGTTAGCAAAAGTGTATCGAGTTTTTACGCTGAAGGTTTGGTAGCCTTACTGAGCTTAACGATGAATCCGATAACTCCCATTATGACAAAACCGATGCCAACAGCCTGCGAGATCTTGATAAACTCTCTCTTGTCCGCTATTGTTTATAGGAAGGTTAGCGCACATGCACGGAGATCATTATGGCATTGCAAGAGGCATACGCTTGGTGCATCGGTTGATGAAAAGAGTTCCGTCCCTCAGAAACTCGCGAGGAATGTCGGCGATTTGAGCAAATTGATCAGACATTGTGGAGAGAACCTACGCGATAGTGGAGGGCTGGTTTGAGAGAGATGGTGAATGTAGACGAGAGAAGGGGTGGTGGACTGGCTTTTCGAGAACGGTTGGATGGAGAATCTGGAAATAGAGGGAGTGCGAACGTTAAAAATATCTGGCAGCTCAGGGGAGAGGAGAGGTGTTCTTTGACAACATCTATGCCCAAGAATTTGCTTCTCCGGCGCAGCATTGGTCATTGGGATCGCGCCAAGAGATAGAAATCACGTGCCAATATTTTGCCGACAGTAAGTCTCCAACATGGATTGTCCCTCATCCATCCGCCTCCTTCATCAACCGGGAAACTGAATCTCGTTATCACCAACACCCACAGGTTCATCGAATCTCCTATACGAATCATCCTTTGAGCAACATGGCGCTTAATAGCTTCTTTCATAATAAGATCGAATCACTCGAGCTTGAGATTATTGAGAGGAATTCAAAACTGAGGAGATTGGAAGCTCAGCGAAATGACTATAATTCAAGAGGTTTGTGTTGCTATTTTCTTCCTATCTAGATAGGAATATATCTCCTTCAGATATAAATGGTAGAGGTTGGTCGCTTGGAGGGTCTGCGAGTATTGTTTCGATATGCGCAAGTCTCCAGGATCCAACCCTGGATCAGCTATCGTTTATTTTGTCTTCTATCTGTCTCAATATGGTGTGTCACCTCTTGGGATATTGACACTAACACTGCTACTGTGGATAGTTCGCCTCCTCCGCGAGGAGCTTGGGCTGCTCCAACAGCCAGGGTCTTATGTTGGGGAAGTGGTGAAAGTGATGGGAAGCAAGAGGGTTTTGGTGAAAGTACATCCGGAGGGGAAATATGGTTCGTCCAGGTTTAGCTGTGTCTGCGAATTTTAACCTGACTGGTTTAGTTGTCGATGTGGCCGATAGTGTCGATATATCTAAGCTCACTCCCGGAAAACGTGTGACTCTGCTTTCGGACACCTACCGATTAGAGAAGATGCTACCAAGCTCGGTAGGCTGGCCCGTTTTTCTGTGGTAGGGGTGAGGCTAACGCGCCATTAGGTTGATCCTCTTGTCTCCCTCATGATGGTTGAAAAGGTCCCCGACAGCACGTATGACATGATTGGCGGTCTTGATCAGCAAATCAAAGAAATAAAAGAGGTAATTGAGCTCGGGTTAAAGCATCCGGAACTGTTTGAATCTCTTGGAATCGCTCAGCCAAAGGGTGTGCTTTTATATGGACCCCCCGGAACCGGAAAGACACTCCTTGCCCGTGCGGTGGCCCATCATACTGACTGTCGCTTCATCCGTGTATCGGGTTCTGAGCTGGTACAGAAGTATATCGGCGAAGGATCTCGTATGGTTAGGGAGCTTTTTGTTATGGCTAGGGAGCATGCTCCAAGTATCATTTTCATGGACGAGATTGATAGTATTGGTAGTAGCCGGGTTGAAGGCAGTTCCGGTGGCGATTCTGAAGTTCAGAGGACCATGCTGGAATTGCTCAACCAACTAGATGGTTTCGAGCCTACAAAGAATATTAAGGTTATCATGGCAACAAACAGATTGGACATCTTGGACCCCGCTCTGCTAAGGCCTGGGCGAATTGACCGGAAGATAGAATTCCCCCCTCCGACGTTAGTTCACTTATCCTGATTTTGGTTTCGGAGATACTGAGTACGGGCATAGTGTCGAGGCTCGTGCAGATATTCTTCGAATTCACTCTAGGTCAATGAATCTTACCAGGGGGATTAATCTTAAGAAAATTGCGGAGAAGATGAATGGATGCTCCGGTGCTGAGCTTAAGGGTGTGTGCACGGAGGCCGGGATGTACGCTTTGCGAGAACGAAGAATCCACGTAACGCAGGAGGATTTTGGTAAGATGATACCCTTGCGGCCTTGGTTTAATGTTTTCTTCATGCTGGGGATCTGTCGCGGAATTGGGTGGTTTCTAACTCGTATATGACTGCAGATCTAGCGACGGCCAAGGTTCTAAATAAGCATGACGACAAAGAAATGAGCTTGTCTAAGTTGTGGAAGTAAATGGACAACCTTCTCTGTACCCTAGTTGCATTTGCTCTTTGATAAAGGCTAGTTTTTTTTGTCGTTCACTGCGTCATGAGTGTGGATTGAGCATGGTTGTGATTTTCCCGAATAGAAAGGGGGACTCTTTGCATTAGCTGAGGTTGATGACCCTATCGTAGTTATGTAAAGCATTTGAATACCCCGATTTCGCGACACTGTTATTATCTGGTTATTATTTGGACTTTTTTGTTCATGATAGAGAGGCTTTTTGGGTGGGATAGGGGTAACATAAATTCTCACTCGTCTACTCGTATAAGCGTTCTGGGTGGCCCGGTCAGGAGAGGCTAGCTGTGATCTTATCTGATCAGTGCGCATCACATCCTGGCCTTTTTGAGCTTGGCGGCAGACCTCTGGTTGGGTGTGGTGACGTTATCAGATGATTAGAGGATTACAAATCACTTTTTGTAACTTTAACTCGAGTGCAAGCAGGAGTGGTGGGGTGGAGGGGTAAATTGGATAGGGCTAACCCCAGCCTGGTATCAACAGTCTGTGCCCCCTATCTCGTGGAATATCCTAATTTTGGCCGTCTGGATGCGGCGAGAGTGAGTGCAGAGAGAGGGGAGAGAGGGCTGATTTGCAATTGAGGTGATGGATGAACGATGTATAATATGGTGAAATAAATGCCGCATTGGGATTGTCAGAAGAATGTTGGTGGTCTACCATAGTGAGTAGAGTGGAGTAGAACGAAAAATAAACAAATAAACAGCCATGGTCACAGGGAATAATTAACGGTGAGTGATATTGAAGAAGTGAAGGAATTTTAGATATTTATATTCTTGCTGGAGTTATAGCAGCGCTGTACGGTACTCGAGTAAGCATGGTATGATAATTCAATATTGATATCGTGGGGTATTGTGCGGGTGCTGTGCGATACGACCATACGCAATAAATTTACGGCAATAGTATATATCGTGGCAAACAAGGGCACGAGTGCAAAGGCGCTTTGTCATCCCTCCTAGCGTTTCTCTTACCCTGAAGAAAAGAGGGAGGAGAAGAAAAAAAAAAAACACATTTTTTGTGTGGGACGCCAACCTTTTCCAGTCCTTCCCACAACCCGCCACGCATTGTGCACACAACAAAGAGCAGCACTTCATCGCTACCCCCTCCGTCCCTCCGTCCCTCCACCCCCCCTTTCATTCTCCTTTCCGGGTGTGAATTGTTTTTTACCCCCCATCGAATAATCCCACTTCGTGCTTCTTTTGAAGACAATTACAGGAGAGAGCAGGCATTATGTCTGCCTCAGTCGCCTCCAAGGTCCGTAATTGCTGGCCGAGTTGTTTTGCCGTCATCGCTGACTTGTACTGGTTTGATTTTGACAGAATTTGTTCGACCTTCTGGGTACGTTTCTCGATCTTTTGTATTGAAAATCACCTGTCTCCGGCTTCGTCCTCCTCTGTTTGATGAGTAAGGGCAGGGGCTGTCTCTCATCACTTTTGGGGATGTACCCCGCTTTTTTCCCTCTTTCTAACTATTTTACTGGTATTCTATAGGGAATGATATCGAGGACCCTGATGCCCCTCCTCCACCTCCGCCAAGAGAGGTGATTAAGAATTCCACCACCTCAAAGAAGAGAGAGGGGAAGCCTGCTCCTGGTGATTTTTCTGCTACTGGTGGGTTCGCTCCTCGCGATAATACTGCTGGTGGTGGTGGCCGTGGGCGCTCCTATAGCGGCAACGAGAAAGGTTTGTTTTCTTGTTGTTGATATTTGTAAAAGGAGCATTGAAACGGCTCATTTTGATTTACTATTTTGGCTGTCCCCATATTGATCAATCTTAAAATTTACTAACAATAACCGAACAGCATTCCGTGATCGTGATGCCGGCCGTCAAAACAACCTCAGTAAGGACACCGCAGAAGGTGCTGCTCCCCGTGGTGGGCGTGGTGGGCGTGGTGGTGGTGGTGGTGGGCGCAGGGAGTACGACCGTCACAGTGCTACCGGAAAGACGTATGTCGCAAAATGACTTGTTTGTAGCTGATGTGGGATTGCGAAAGCTGATTGGTTGTGCACTGCAGCGACTCTGAAAAGAAGTATAACCAAGGATGGGGTGGCGCCGGGGGCAGTAGTGAGTGGAATGACGAGCTTGCTGGACAGGAGCTCGCTCAAAATGATGCCACTGGTGCCGATCCCGCGGATCCCAATGTTGTTGCTCCGGCCGATGCCCCTACCGGGGATGAAGAAGCGGAGGAGGCTGCCGAACCAGAGGAAGAGAAGGTCAAGACCCTCGATGAGTACCATGCTGAGCTTGAGCAGCGCCGGGATGGTCTTGGACCCCCAACCGAAGTCCGTCGCCCCAACGAAGGCACCCAGAATGATAAGAAATGGGCTGGAAAGGAGCTCTCTCGCAAGGAAGAGGAGGAAGGTGTCTTCTTTGCCGGTGAATCTAGGGATAAGACTAGGGTCCGTGAGCGCAAGCAGAAGAACCTCCTCGAGATCGGGGCTAGGTATTCTGAGCCCAGAGAAAACAGGCGTGGAGGTGATAGGGGCGGACGCGGACGTGGCACACGTGGCCGTGGCCGTGGCGGCGGTGGTGGTTTTAATGGTGGTTTTAAAGGACCCCGCAGGGATGATTACTCCGGAGGCCAGGATTCTGGCGGCCGCGTTGATGTTGCTGACGAGTCATCATTCCCGGCCTTGGGGTCTTAAAAATTTCCAAACTACACCCTGTTGGGGGCTCAATGGACGGAATCCACTCCTCATTTCACGACACGGCTAGTTTCTGGCGAAAGGGGCGAAAGGGAGCCATATGATCGGGAAAAGCGAAAAAAAAGCCTTTTATTTTTCTATATGATCATTCTCATTCTCATTCTCATTCTTTCCTCATTTTCTAGTTTGTTCTTATGTGAAAATTAAAAAAATTGATCAATTCTTGTTCACAACTCCTGCGCCGGATCTGGGGCGGCGAAGGTGGGCCACGAGTGCAATTGTGAATGCGTAGTCCATGGTGGGTTAGCGTTTGAGACGTCGTGAGTTGTCCCCCGGTCTGATTGCCTCACATTGTTTGTAGTAGGAACATCTAGGATGTTTATGGCCAGGTGCCCTGTGCGGCAGTGGCTAGCCTAACCCCCCCTCTCGGTGCCGTTGATTGCTAGTAGTGCTTGAAGATGTGTTGTATATTCGTAGTTTTCGTTGGATTGATTATGTCGCTTACCAAGGTTTGTTTCTAAACCGTATGAGTGATTGGTGGCCATGGGGGGAGCTACATATCGCACAAACTTCTGATTTTGTGTAGACCACTGAGACCACATTTACTGGAGTATACCCAATACTTAATCTTTGTGTGAGTGAAATTGTAGTTGATACAGAGGATCTGTGACATGGTGTCTGGAGCGTTTTGTCTTCTTCTCTTCGTGGCGTCATGTATTCTCACTCGGCGATATTGGCAACCTCGCGATGGAGTTCTAGACGATGTAGCACGAGCTGGCATAGGAGGAGGAGGCGGGGATTGTAAAATTTGACGATTGATTAAGCACAGGAAGAATCTATTCGAGAATACTTTATAAATTGTTTGTATTGTGTAGTATAGTATAGTATAGTATAGTATAAATGATATATATGATACAAACCATCCACCGCTCTAATTAGGATTATAAAAACGAGTTTATTTGATACAATTTCCGGCACTGCCAGCAGTTGCCGGGTCTTTTTTCATTTTTCATTTTTTTTTCATTTTTTTCATTTTTTTCATTTTTTTCATTTTTTTCATTTTTTTCATTTTTTTCATTTTTTTCATTTTTTTCATTTTTTTCATTTTTTTCATTTTTTTTTCATTTTTTTTTCCATTTTTTCATTTTTCATTTTTCATTTTTTCATTTTTTTTCCCCTAAAGAAAGTTATCATAGGAATCCATTTTCCCTATTTGTCCAGCACGTTTTGCCTTAACCCCCCCGAGCCCCTCTGGCTCCACGACCGCGGCCGCCGCGGGCACCACGGCCGCCACCTCTACCTCCACGTTTGGAAACCCCTGCTCCGCCTTTTGGCTCTAGGATTGGTGACTCGGGCTCGATGGTCGGGAGTCTAGCCTGTTCTTTTTTCTGTGCCGACTCCATGATGCGCGTGCTCCGGCGCTGGGGAGCCTGCGGTACCTTGGCGGGGGCCCTTCCGCGGCGGGGTCTGGCGGCGGGGGCAGCAGGGGCGGGGGCGGGGGCGGCGGGAATCACAACCTGGATCTCGTGCTGGATGTTATCCTGCGCCCTTTCCACCTTGACTGGGGGGCTTTGTCTGAATTCCGGGCTGGGGGCGCCGCTTCTAGTTTGCCTTCTTGTAATTCCTGCGCCGGGCCTGGGCCTTAGGATTGGGGACTCTAACACTGGTGTGGTTTTCCTACTCGGTGGCCCTGGGCTAGGCGACTCGCTCGACAGCGTGATAGGGGGGGCGGGGGCGAGCATAGCCTGCGCTGACTTCTTCACGGACGAAGTAATGAGTCCACTCTGGCGCCGGACAGCTTTCAGTGCCTTTTGGCGAGTCGTTGACAGCGGGGTTTTCATAATTTTTTCGATCGTGGTAACGGGGGTTTCATTGACAGTGATTGGCTGGGGGGTGGGGTTTGTCGCAATGGCTGGGTGTCCCGGGGATGTGTGATTGACTGTTGGTAGAGGCGGAATCTGAGTTTCGGCCTGTGGTGCCGTGATGAAGGTGGAGGAGGAGGCGACGGCATTTTGGTTTTCATTCTGGGGTTCGTTCTCCGGCTCCCTGCCCACTCCTACTACTTGCTCCTTGGCCTCCAGCCCGGTCTGACCACTTAGCCCGACAGCCCCCCCCTCTTGCGCAGTAGGGAGAGGGGCGAGCGTATCCTGCGCCGACTCGAGAGCTAGCATTCTCTGGGCCTGGTAGCGTTGGAGTATCTCCCGAAAGATCTTTGTGAGTTCCGCTTTGGTGAATTTGTGCGGGGTGGTGGTATTCATAACCACAGGGGGCAAAAAGGTACAATTCGGGATGATTGGGTGTTCTGAAGATGCGAGATCGGCTGCAGGCGGAGCTGGAAGCTGAGTCCCAGCTAGAGTCGCGGCAGTTGTTGTAGTAGTAGTAGTAGCAGCAGCAGCGATGTTCTCCCCACTGTCCACCATCTCCTTCACCTTCACCTTTTCCACCTTCTCCTTCACCTTCACCTTTTCCACCTTCTCCTCCACCTTCACCTGCTTCACCTTCTCCACCTTCACCCGCCTCACCTTCCCCACGTTCTCCAACTTCAACTGCACATACTTCGGCTTCATCTCCTTCAGCTTCATCTCCTTCAGCTTCTTCTCCCGCTCTGCCTTCCGCTCCGCCCTCATCTTCTTCCACTTCTCGTTCTTCACCATCCGCTTCCTCTGTTCCTCCTCCTCCTTCTCAATGCTCCCATCGCTGAGCCTGGTGACGAGTTCAGAAATAGCACCCAGATCGCCGCCCATCATGCCTAGGCGGCCCATTTCCACGCGTGTATGGCCAGGGAGGCTAGACTCATAGTGGCGGCTTACGTTTGCCAAGCGGGTTTGGAGGGCGTCCATGGTTTCGATGTTATCTTTGATGGTCTTGTCTAGGTAGGTGGTTATTGCCTCCAAGCGGGCCGTAGGGGCCAAGTCATTGCCCCCAGGGACAATGGGATTGGGGATATCGGCGCTCATGATGAGTATATGGTGAAAGTTGAAAGGTCGAAAGTATCGGTTTCTTTTGTTGAGGGAGTAGATGCTCGGTGAGGGTCGTGGATGTTTGAAGTTTGCAAGGAAGGAAGAAGGTGGGGGGAAAAGAGATCTCTATATAGCAGGAGAATTCATTTTGAGGACGAGCTCAGTGGGAGTGTAGAAAAGTTGGGATTGTGAATGGTGGATAGAGCTTGTGCTCAGAGGTTGAGTTCAGCCATTGTGGTAGGATACTTGGCGGCGGGGGGGAGAGCACATATTCCCATTGTGCTTCATTGAGGATATTTCCTCATTAGACTTGCCATTGACCTTGAACTCTGGAGTTGTGAACTTGCCATTGACTGGTAGGAGCTATTGAGGTTGACGTGCACGAATGAGAATGGGAACGTCCATCGAGCCATACCCTAATAGGGTTTAATTCTACCATTCCCTAAAAATCTTCCAAAAAAATGAAAATGAAAAAGAGACAGAGGCACCAAAAGGAAGAAGGGTTTTCTCCTTCTTCTAGCAGTGTTAATAGTGCCGAATTTCCCTGCATCATGCTAAAATGTAAACTAAAAAACTAGTTTCGCACTTTTCTAGAAATGACAATCGAGTGATATCAAAAGCATTTCAGGTCAAGTTATTAAGTAGATATTTTTTCTATTAACAGGCACACTAAACCTGGTATGAGAGTGACGTTGCTAGTAGCTGTGAGGTAATACACCTGTCAATATTTACTAACCAACATCCAGAGTCATGTGATAGCATTATGATACACCTCTTTGAGGTTTAATCTGCCAATCAGGGAGGGGCGCTAGTTCCGCTAATGTCTCGTTAGCACGGTGTAGGGAAATTCGGTACTATGAGTATCAACACTGCAGGGGATAGGAATGTCGAATAGGATCAGCCAACCATCTTTTTTTTTTTTTAATAACGGCTTCCTTGGAATAATTCACTTCATATATCAATACCTGGGAAGTGTTTACCCCCCCTTTTTTTCCAGCCTACTGGCGATGTTTAGTTGCTATCCGTTCGATCCTGCCGAGGAGCCGTATAGGCAAGAACGTTGACTGTGCGATTGATTGCTTTGTCTCCTCTAGAACCTAGTATGATACCTATGCTAACTTACAATTTACTGTTCACTTTTTTTTTCTATCCTAGTGACCTTCCCGTCGATTAAACCTTCACCGGTCGATGCGATGAAAATTCTGCAGATGGGGTTTTGGGGGCCAGCATGATGGTAAGCCCGGAAGCAGCGGTGGTCTCGGAGGGTGGGAAGATGGTGCGAGTGATTTCTTGTGATAGGGGTTGCCAGCCGGAGAGCGGGTTTTGATCCTCCCACCAGACGCCTGCAAATCCCACGCATCCCTCCACGTGGGTTACCAAATACCCTCTGCGAGGAGGTTAGGGGTTATAATTCGAAAGGAATTGCTCCCGAACGCCTCCCTTCCCCAAATATGAGGTGGTGTCAAGGCACAAGTTCAGACAGAAACTAGACGTTTTCTGTAATCATGACGGCACTGGGCTTTATCTTTATCTTTTACCAGCTACTGCTGGTATCCGTACCTGAAAAATTAGAGTTACCAAGGGGGGAAGTAGTGAGGGGGGTTGGATCCGATGGTTAGTCACTGGCTTGTCCTCGTAGGGAATTTTGGTCGTTTCCGTACAGCCTCGTTCCAAAAGTTCTCGCGCCCGAGCAGGTACAGCACTGTGACGCGAAGGGCCATAATACATCTGGTATAAAAATTTGTCACGGTACTAGCTAGGGTGCGAGAACTTTTGGAACGACGCTGTGCTATAGCAGAAAGCCTGTATAGCGCTCGGGGGTTGCAATTTGTATGCCGAATTGGAGGGGGTAAAGGGGATTTTTTTTCCTTTCTGATCTGGGTCCTTTTTTTGAGTCTGGTCCCACCCGTCGTAGCCTCTGGCTTGGGCCGGTTTGGGTCAGGCGGGGTGTTAGGCTCGAGCTAGCTTGGTTTGCACGATTGATATGGTCGAAGGGCTTGCGGCTTATAAGTGAAGCTCGACTCGGGTCGGGATGTATGGTCATTGGTATCTGGTGAGGATTTTTGTTGTCTATCCACTCCACTGGAGCATAAGGTTTCCTACCCCTCTGGTCCAGTTAGTGGTTCTGGTCATTTCCTTTTGTTTTCCTCTCTCCTCTCTTAACGCCTTGCTATCGGTTGTCGAAGAAGTTCGGGTGTGATTTCTCACTCTTTACCACCAAATAATTTCACAAACGGATCCTCGTGCTGAAACCCATCCCGTGCTCCGGGCACGATATCATTAACATGTCATAGTGGGGTAGTTTTTATAACCTCTACAGGTGCTTGCTATGATGCTCATCTCTCTCGGTGTGGTTGGAACCTGAGTTTGTACTGTACTGTATCTCTGCTAGGCTGGGAGCTCAAGCTAGGCTTATGACGAATGAGGATTATGGCCTGCGAACTGGTTCGTCTTGCGCTAAACACGGGGGATAGGATTAACTCGAGGCAGTGGTATACCGGCTTCCCCTACCAGAAGCGGATAGCCCGTAGGGACTCTGGAAGAAAGAAACCTCGGACAATCTGCAACCGATTGGACCATAGAAGGCCCCAAGGAGCAGGTTACAAAGTCATTGTGGAAAACAAAAATCATCAGAGATACGGTAACTTGATAATCTTGAGTGGCATGCCAGGGTCAGTTGAGATTGGGCTCTCGGCTTGGGGTTAAGCCTAGCCAAGGGGTGGGAATCGGTTTGGCCAGATTACAATGGGATCCCACAAGTGATATGATATCATACCTGAAAAAGTGTCATTGGGCAGTAAATCAAGTTTTCCTTGTTTTCTGTATCTCAGGCTCTCTCTTGGCTTCCAAAATGCCTGAGTGACCTGCGACCCGCTTTTGAGAACCCGTGTGTCACAAGGCACAGGCGTAAAAATGTGAGATAGAGCAGGCGGGCGGAAGAGTAATTATCATGGAAAATCTTAAACACCGCTTCCAAGTGAAAGATGGTGAACTAGCAGATCCGCACGATTATTGCAGCCAGGTCTTGAGAAAGGAAATAGGCATCGTAACCCATGAAACAACACCAAGGGCACTTGAAAAGTGATAAAAGCATGATATCATATATAGAAAAAGGAAAAGCAGAGCTGAGAGAGGGGAAAGGGCCCAATAAAAAGGTAACATTAGGTACCGAGGGAAGGTATGATGGGGGAGTGCGTAGAAGGAAATATAGATATACGAAGGGGAGATATAGGAGTGTCTGATAGCTGGGTAAATCTCTGCTGCCATACAAAGATATAGCAAGTATGCACTCTAATGTGTCTTTGGGCAGTCGTGCCTTTTGGCGGTTGATCCCCCAACCCAGGCCCCAATAACCCTCTTGTGCCAGTGGCTCGAGTTGAGAACCACGATAGCATTGATACGGGTGAATTATTGCCGACTGCAGGTAATTTGCGATTATGGCTTTGAACCGGATTAAAGTCTACTCTCCCCTTCTCTGTTTCCCCCATGGAATAACTTACCACGTCCATGGGGCTTCCAAAGCCCTGGCTCAGCAAGTGGCAGCAGCGGGGCCGCAGCCTTTTCCGCACCGCCATGATTACCTTGCACATTCAAGTTTCCACCTCTGATTCTGCTGCTGTTGCTGGTGATAAGCTCAATCTACTAAGTGGCTAGTCCATCGCACAGCACAAGTGGATGCGCTACGGCACTGGCCACCTTGCCTTATGGGGAGATTGAAGAAGGAGTCAATCTTCCCATACTAGCTGTATATTATACAAGTAGCAGGCCGCAAAACAGCCCACCGCCTGAAAACAATACCGAAGGGGCTACCCACGGCCGGCATTTGCTCCTCTCCCCTAACTCTGGGAGAAGCTCAGCAACTTTTCCGGTTGAAATGGCTGCAACCCTCTTACGGAAATTCCGTGTCTTCCTAGGTTCAAGTATGATATGATAAGTGAGAAGACACCCCGCCAGGCGTTGATCCTGCGGTCTGGAAAACCTCATCTCTTGCGCGGGGGCCTATTATTGTATTCTCATATCTTGTTTTACATATCACTTCTCTCTAAGTCTTCTTTGTCTGCTAGTTTTCCTTTCTTATCATGATTTGCAGAGAGAGAACTTGGGCAGCCTTTTTATTAGACTATGTGGGTGTAGGATATACCTGTCTGCTGCTTTTCTCTCTCTCGAATCTAAATCGACTATTGCAGGGGGGAATCCTCGGGGCTGCGAGCAGTCCTGTTTGTTAAAGTGTTGTCTCTGATATGCACCAGCCCCCGGGTGGTTGGCTATATGACTCGCTCCACCAGGCTGTCCGAAAAACTAGGCCGCCATAGTTTTTGGCTGTTGGTGATACCAATCCCTAGGTCTTTTCCGGCACTCGCATGAAGTCCGCAACCCCTCCTAAACCCCACCAGGCAACAGTTTACCCTGTCACACAGAAGCTCTATCGCACTACCCCTCATTATAAACCATTCCAACTCCCATCAACACCATCACCATAACCTACCGCTTTAACTACAACCACAACTATCATTAACAAATCAACAACCCATCCACCATGTTGCTAACGGAAACTATCCAAGAACTCTACACACCATCAGAGATAGACCCCACCACCATCTTCGAGGAGTCCCTTGTCACGGTATTCTCCGATCCCCGCGTCCAGCACGGCGAACCGGGCGAGTACGTACTCTACAAGAACGAGGAACTCGGCGACTTCAAGCTCAAACTTGCAAAGCCAGACCCATCTAATAACAGCTTATTTTCGCACTATATTTGGAATGTATTTTCTTCCACTGCCCCCCTTCCAAGGTAGCTGAGATGAGAAAGCTAATAGGGAAATGGTGGAGTACCATAGGCAGCCTTGCAAGCATCTGAAGTGATTACCACGCACGAGTTTGACGTTACCGGGAAAAAGGTCCTGGAGCTCGGTGCGGGTGCGGGCTTGCCGGGGATTATTGCGGTGTATTCTGATGCGGAGGAGGTATTCATGTTGCCCAGATTCGTTACTACTGAGAGAGAGGACCTAATCGGAGAGGTGGTGATAGACTGTGTTATCGGACTATCCGGTCAAAGAAATCCTCGACAATATCCAGACTAACCTCGAAATCAACCTTTCCAGGTCTCAACTTGCAAAATGTTCGGTCATTGGGCATGAATGGGGCCAGACCGATGACAAACTATGCACCACCCGCGCGGGAGCATTCGATAAGATTATCGCGTCGGATTGCTTCTGGAAGGAGTCACAGCATGACAACCTAGCAAAGTCCGTGAAAACACTTTTAGCTAGAGATGGAGAGTTGCTCGTCGTTTCTGGCTTTCATACTGGGCGGGGCCAAGTGGCGGGATTCTTTGACGCTGCGGAGAAGGCGGGGTTGGCGATCGTTAAGGTCACGGAGAAGGATATTGAGGGGGCAGAGAGAGAATGGGTGAGAGATCGGGGGCAGGAGGACCCCGTGGAGAGGAAGAGATGGTTGGTCATGGGCGTTTTCAAACACAAGGATTTGTGAGCGCAAAATTGCTTTATAGTGCCATACGGCATTTTTTTTTTCAAATTTTAATTTCGTTCTCCATCCCCATGTGGGATGCAGACTGTTTTCAAATAACTTCAGATGGCGAGAAAGAATTCATTTCCTACGAAAACATACTGAAGAAATAGCCTGCCCCTTCTGTCCACCAAACGAGAAAGATGGGTACTCTATCCTCTCATGATACTCCAACTCTACACCCTCGTTAGCAAACATCCACCCAATAAGTCAACCCGTACAGCCTTACATACCCTCACTCGCCAATATCTTCCCCTTCAACTCCTCCTCGGTCCAATTGCAGGAGGTAACAACCAACAACCCACCCCTCTTCATAACCCGCACCACCCGTTCCGCATACTCTTCGTACACCCTCCTCCCATCCGGTAGCTTCTCATCGCTAAGCGAAATCGCATCAAACGTTCCTTTATCCAAGCAAACATCGAATCCATCCTCAGGAACCCACTCCTCCTCCCTATCCCCTAAAGCCATGACATCCGCAACCCAAAACCCAACCTTCCCCTTCCTCTCCCCCTTCCTCTCCCCATCCTCCCCTCCCATCCCCCGTCCCTTAGCAATACTCCTTGCCAGTGCAACAGCCTCATGAGAGTAATCCACACCGACAAAACACCCCCCCTCCCAAGACCCCTCCTCCGCCATCTCAAAGAGTAAATGCCCATTGCCAGTGCCGATGTCCAGGAACGAGTGCGCCTCGGGGACTGCCCGTCTCAGGAATGACAGGATGCGCGATTCCGCGTCGGATTCGCTGAACCAGACCTGTCCTTCGTTGGTTGGATCTTCATTGAAGTTTTGGGATTCGAGGGTGTAGGCTTGATCCCAACTTTCTTTGGTTAGTTAAATGTGGAGAAGGGACGGTGAGGGAGAGGGTTGTACTGCACTCACTATTGCTTTGTCCCGAGTTGACTTGGGGTTAAGTGTTCTGTCATTTCTTGTTTCTTGTATTATATTGTAGTTGTCATGGGAGTATAGTCCACCACTAACTCGCGCTGGAGCTTTGCTGCTGCCGCTGCTGGAGGAGTAGTGGGGTAAAATAGATGGGTTAGTGGGGGTCTAAAGTGAGGCTTAAAATTACGGTAGTGTAGGTAGGAATAAACCTGCCAAAGAATAATTACTGTTAGTCTATACCCTTGTAAGTTAGTGAGTCTATCGTGTCATAGCAAAGACCCACAATTCACACGTGTGTGAAGAGTAAATTTAGGTTCTTGCGAACCCTTTCCATATGATACTTACGGTATCATACCAGGAATTCGATAATACTGTATATAATATTATTATACAGATTTCCATATGCATTTTCCGGTCTAACGTTATCTACTATTTTTACAATATCCAGACAACGATTTGAACTCCAAGAGAACAATTTCGACAAACTTGACCTACAGTACTTGCACCGTATGGTACCTATCCACTCGGAACCACCTTCTGACTCAGAGGACTCAGAAGACGGTGGGGCAGGAGCCTTAGCTTTCATCTTAGGTTCGGTAACCTTCTTAGATTGAGCAAGACTTATTTAGTTCAATTGCCTTCTTGTGACCTGAAACGGCGGCGGCGGCGGCTTTGAGGGTCAATTCCTTCGAATTGGTGGGTTTGGTAGAACTTTTTAGTGACGGCAGCCGACTTGATCGACTTCAAAACATCTTTCCTGTTTGCCTTGCCATTGGGGGCAGGCTTCGCGGAGGGTTTTTCCTTGGAGAACTGATGCGCAAAACAGAAAGGACAATATAATATTATAGAGAGGAGGGGCGCCCGACCCGCAACACCAAAAGTAAAGTGGCTAGAGCTCGGGCATATCTAACATAACGGGAGTTGTTGGCGAACCGTTCATTTGGGAAAGGATGTATAATGACATAGGATATGGCTTTTGATGAGTACTCACAAAGGTTCGAAGAGATCAAGAAGTAGTAGTAGTATTCAGGTCTAAACCCATCAACGAGATATTCACACAGTGCTATTGCTCCGTGTCCAGCTCCTTAGCATGTTCCTTTTGTTCCTCCTCTAGAGGTTGACTTAACCAATAAGTTAAGGAATTAACGTCCCAGACACACCACACAAGCCCCCCCCCCTCCCCATCCTCTGGGGCTCCTGCTACCTACAACTTAGACCGCCTAATCAGATATCTCTCTACCAACATGTTCCTCTCCCCCATTCCCCCAACAACTTAAGGACAATGACAACACCCAACCTGACAAAGACCAAGGGTACTACTGTTCCTCACCCCCGAACCACTATAAATCCATAGTCCATACTAGCACTGTAAGGATGCCGGCCGAAGCCTAAACTTATAGCCCAACTTGTGACGCCCCAGCTAGCCCATTCGACCCAAATCCTACCAACCTTTGGGGAAAGTGCCTCAACAACCATTTCTATCATACCATTGAAACCCCCCTCAATAAAAACTTGATAACGCCGACCCAGCATACGAATATGATAACACAGCAACCAGCAGTAGGAGGCGTCGGTAGACCAAACAGCCAAACAGGATCAACCCGCCTTTCTCCGGACCGCAATTTGCACCCTCCGCTAGATGTCAAGTGGACCTACCTACCCACAGCCTTAGCACGCCCTCGGGATTCCTGTAGGTGCTCTGCATCGTATCATCAATGATTTAAGTGATGCTGGGCAAATAGGACTTCTTCTTCCTCGCAGCCAGGCATCCCCAGTTGATACTAGCAATCTCGAGCAGTGATTAATTGAACCCTCAGCATCAAGTGTATACCACCGCTAAGTTAGCTTCCCTTACCAGAATTTCCGAAATTGCTGGTGTGTTCAGCTCAGTCAAGCCACACTCAAAACGGTCCCTTTGAGGGTTCAATCTATCATCGGTGGGTTGGTTGAGTGAAGCCATTCCTATCCCAGAGGGCAAAGGAAAGGAGGCACCGGGGCGAGGAGCTTCGCGGTTAGAGTATGCATATACTGAGCTGGTGTAATCTGGCCTGGCGAATGTGTCTTTTCCGCTGGTGATATCTGTGAAACAATTCTGATCGCTCGTGGACCGGGGGAGGAGTGCGAGGAAGAGGTCTGTCCCCGCCGTGTGCATTGCGAAGCACAATTACTCTGTGGGTACTGTAGCAACCCACCGGGACCAGAACGGTCCACCTATTATTTGGGATAATCCAAGCTAGATGGTAGGAATTAATAGTAGTTCCACCTACATTAAACACATAAAATCCATCCCTATGTCTATCCACGGCGATAGAGTGCAGAAGGTAGGGAATACTACATCTGGGTACGTCTGCTTATGACACGATAACGCTCCTACCCACAGCTTAAGACAAATGCAAACCCCTCCAGGAGCTGGGAATGGGTAACTCTCTCTTTCCTTTGCCTGCGGTCTCTCCGGACATGAGCCTAGTTGGGGTGGGGGTATAGGTGCCTCTCGAAGCAGCAGCCCATCCGTCCTTACTACTGTATCCCCATTTGAAAACGGGAGGTTTTGGTGTGAGATGATAGGTCTTGGCAGTAGAGTGCAACATAAAAAAATACTGACTAAGCAGAGTACTTTATCTTATCACTCAGAGTATGATAGAACACACAAAAAGGAAACAGAGACTGAAAACAAAGCAGAACTCTCTGCAAACAAATACAACAAATTGAATATGCCCAGAGTCAAGAAACGAATACTACAAAGTCGTGCGGCAGGGAGATTAGGCGGCCGACCAAATAAAAGGGAGAGCAAGCCAGAGACAAGCGAAAACCTGACGGACGAGAAGGCAGATGCTGTACTGGAGGAGATTCAATTACAAGGTAAATTCTCTTCTAGTTAGACAAATTTAAAATTGATCTAGAGTAAGAGCTGATTTATATATATAATTGGACTTATTAGAATTCAATAATCTGACAGATAAGGAGAGTCACCCTGTGAAAATACCCTCTCGACAAACTATTTGGAGACATAAGAAGCGAGCAGCAGCTCAGAAAGCTATATTGGAAGCTAGTTTGATCCAGGGCATGGAAGGAGAGAGGACTGGTATGGAACAAGGGAGTCAAGTGAGAGAGAGGTCAATTATGGAGGTCGGACAGGGGTTGGATATGATGAGAGAGCAGGAAGAAAAGGACCAGGAGAATGAAGAACAGGAGGGTGGAGAGTCGGAACAGGAGAAAGAGGGCAGGAGGGAGAAGCACAGGAGGGAGAGGGGAAGGAGAGGGGAAGGCAGTATGGGGGAGAACAGGAGGAGAGAGAACAGCAGCAGGAGGGTCAAGAGGAGGATGCATATCAACAGCCCTCGGCACCATACCGTTAGCGCCTCACAACATCTTGGGCCCTTGATCACCAAATTGGGAGTACTCGAGTAGATGTCTAGGAGAGTTTTTAAGCCCCGGGATTAAGCTTGGGGTCGTGCGTTATGCAAAAAACCCGCAACATCTTAAGATATACTGCGCGAGGGAGGTGTATTAGTAGGTGCAGCACTTTTCCGCAACCGATCAGTCTAAAGCCGAATCAGTAATAGCCTTGTTGTAGCAGTGCACCATTTGAACAGAGATGTTGTAATAGTTAACGGTTAGAATTATTTATTTAGAAAACTATGTCCCTATGAACAACAGGAAGGATAGCCTACTATTATATGGTGGGGTGGTCCAGTACCGCCATTACCACCGGGATCCCCAGATACCTTCAACAAGGAATCAAGAAGGCGGAGACCTTCAAATAAACCACAGTGGAAGAACAAAAAGGATATCGAAGGGGAGCACCTATTATTTCCAACTAGCGCCTGGCTTGAAAAGACCTAGAAAGCTGAAAGAAGCATTTGAGAGGAGAAATAAACCATACAGTATACTGTACAAACACTTATTGTAAGTTATTTATCGAGTGATTTTTGGTGAATTAATAGGTGAGGATGAGGAATGACAGATGGTAACAGAAATCACTCCAAATATAATCATGCAGCTGGTAATGGTAATTACACTTGATTCATAGCAATTGCTCTCGTAGCATCAGAAATAATCGACAGTCGGGGGAATCACGGGAACCATCCCCGCCATAATTTACCCTCTAATTCAAAGCTTCTTCGGTTACATCTCTATGATTAGTGCCTACCCATCAGGTGCTCGTGGGGTTGTAACTGGTGGAGGGAAAAGAGAAGTCGTATGCAACATCCATAAAGTAAGAAGGAAACCCCCTATTTCGAACCCTCAACTATCTGCCGTTTTGTGTCATATGCCAACCGGTATCCCTTCCCAGCCTTAGCCACACCCTCCCAAAGACAATACCCCTTTCATGGCAATCTATCGAACAAAGCGAATTAGAGAAGCTCAAAGAAATCCAAATCCACTCTTCTTTTACGATGTCTGCATCAAGTCGCCAATATTGGCCATCGCTTGACCCGCGAAGAATCTAACATCAACGTCGCTATCCGCCTGGAGCTTCTCTAGATTCGGCACAATCTGCTTCTGAATCAATTCTAACCCCAGATCGCTTGGGCCAGCTGCGCTATCGGGCTTTACATTAGCCAGGGTTCCCTCGGCGGGAAGCTTTCGGAGGACATCGATGAGAACGCCGTAGGATTTGGCGACGTTGAAGCGAATATTGGGGATAGGGTCGTGGATGAGTTGGTGGATCATTGGCAGAATAAATTCTTCAATGGCAGCAACATTCACCGCAGGGGCCAACGTCTGCGAGAATATATGGTTAGTGATTTTACAAGGCGTTAATTGATGCGGGAGAACGTACCGTAATTGCTGCGCATGTGGTCATGCGGTACAGGTAGTTGCTCTGATTGCCCATTGCCATGACCTTGGGAATAATGGTCTGTCGAGCCCACTCAACACCAAACACGTCCGTCAACTGTTTGAGATTTAGAGTTGCAGCTTGGCGGATTGAGAAAACTGTGTCCCCCAGCCAGCTCATGCATAGATTTCCAAGCTTCTCGTCGAAAAACTCAACGCCAAGTTGCTTAGCCAAAAGGGGAATGTACTCGATAATTGCGAGTCGAACACGCCATTGCTTATCCTCTGCTAATTGAACAATCGCTGGGAGGAGAGATTGAGAGAGCAACTCGATTCCGATAACTAGAAAGAGTCAGTGAAAGCCCCGTCATTGGTTAGTATGACTTTACCATCATTTACTTGCTCGAGCTTCGAAATGATATGCAGGCGGACGTCCGGAAACTCGTCTTTAAGCATTTGCAGGAACATGGGTAGAAGATGCGAGATAGTTCTGGCAGAAACGTTAGTAAGCAATTAAACTCGAGATTTCTTAACTCACTCATCCTTCCCAAGTATAGGCGCTAATCCGCTGATCTGGGTCCCAAGGGCGGCTCTCACATGCTGAGATGTGTCGGTGACCAAATCTTCAACTGGGCTCATGATTTCATCAAGAAGGGTTTGGCGGCCGAGAAGTCCGCAGAAACCTTTTGGAATTGTTATTCACTAGTTGGAAGAACGCCATTCGAAAATGTAAAACTTACCAGGAATCTGGCCAGCAATCGCCGTTCGTACTTCTGCCTCACTATCCTTCAAAAGCTTCACAAAAGCTGGGACTAGATCCCGTCGAACGACATCACCCTCAACAGCTTTTGCTATCTACTCATAGCGCATGTCGTTCAGCAGCCTTCCACCTATTACTGCGCATCCGAAATCATCAGATTTTGCTCACCTTCTCAAATTTATCTGCAACCATGTACCTGACCCTCCAGCTCTTATCCCCAAATAGGCTTCTTAGTATCGTCAAAATAACAACATGACTGGCTTGCTGGTCTTTTGGGACAACTTCAGCAATGCTGATAAGGACCTCTACAGTTAATAACCTGACGCTGTCTTGATCATCCTGTGCTAGATGTTGAAACAGGGGAATCATTTCAGAAATAACCAAATCAGCAGGCATCGTTTTAACAAACTTTGCTAAGTTTGTCGCAGCCTGTCTCCGCACCATCGGTGTATCATCGTGGACAAGTTGCGCAAAGTGTTGCCTCAGACCATCTTGAGAGCGGGGCGTTGCTTTAGAGTATGGGACAGTGTACAGGCCTGTTGCAGAAATTTTGGAAGTGAACCAATCTGCTTTGGATAAGCGAATCACAAGGGGGATAAAATACTCCTCAACCTGATTCTGAGACAGTTCCTGGCATATTTTGTTAAGAGACTCGACTGCCTATACCACTGTTAGAATCAAAATCCCGGGACGTGCACCCTTGCCAAGAAGTCAATCGAGGCTGAAATAAAGATTACTAGACCAACCTTTTCACGAACAAGGGGTTCCTCAATTGCAGCAAGATTCTCCAAAGGTGAAAGGAGCACGTGACCATGTTCCGGACCACCGACATATTCAACGAAACTACCAAGTACTTCACTAAGAGCTGTCAGGACCTCATCTTCGTCCTCCACGGATTCTATATCAGTCCAAAACAAATAAGTCAGCAATGTCCGTCACCCTTCAAATGTAGTTGACCTCTAAAAATCCTGAAAAACTTGTATCAATGTTTATCATAAAATGCGTACCGTCTAGAAAAGGTATGAGCTCGTCACGAGTTCTCTCAGGTCCTAAAGCAAGAGCAATAGTTGATAGGCGCTTGATTGCATTTAGTCGAAGAAGGACGTCATCGTGCTGTGCTCCACATCAGCTACATAGATTCCATTCAACAATTCCGTATGGTAGGATAGGGCTAACCTTAAGCTCATCGATCAAGACAGCTATCGGGTAAAGTTCATCATTCGAGGGTTGGATATCCATTTTGAGAAGATGAATGGGAAATTTATAACCTCGGGATAGTTAATTATGGTCTCGATAGAGGCTCGACGGCAATGCGTTTATCAAGCCTAGGTTCTGTGGATAAACTAGAGTGAATGGCCCAGCTCGGGATTCCTGTTGATCTAGTCGGAGCTGTTCGAAGTACTATATTCAAGCGCTCAAGTATTTAGTTAGGGAGCCTCAAAAGATTCCTCGCGAACAAAAGGTGCGGTGGAGAGGTTTGAGAAAAGAGTGGAGGGGGGGTAGCAGTGGGGGTCGGTTCAAAAAGGGGAGAACAAACGCAGGTTTCGAGATAGGAACGAGCCAACTAGTAGTAGAGGAGTGTGGTAAGGGGATGGGTGAGATAGTTTTATGCGACCGACAGCCAACAGATGACCGAGAGTCAGTAGAAGAGGGGCAAGATCGCGGGGTTGGTAGGGCTAATTGATTGATGGATTGAAGCGGTGAGAGAAGTGGCGGTTGAGCAGCAGAAAACGTGAAAGAAGGAAATGGGGATAGGCTGGTAGAATGAGGTCGTTGTTGCAGTGTTAGTGGGGGGAAGAGATGAGGGGCTTGAGTTAAGGTGTGAAAGTATCGTCCTGAGCGTAGGGAGAAGGGTCGAATGGATGGATATCAGGAAGTAGTCTAGGTTGGCACGGTAACTGCCCTGTTCCGAGTATGGATGTGACAAGGCGAGGAGACGTGGGATTTCAGGGTGTGGTATTGTAGCGAAGGGATTTGACGACCCTCACTTTTCCTCTCTCTCGCTGCCCGCAACCTAACCACAATAAATTAAAGCTTTGGCAGACCTCGCTGGAGAGGAAAAATAATTCCTGGTGTTGTGTGGCTATGCCAGAGTATTGCACCAGCCCACCGCATCATCGTGTTCGCATACCGGCAAAGCCACAACCTGCACGATTACAGTTGCCCCTGGCTATAATGAACGCCAAGAATCACGACCTCAAAGCCCCGTTCACTATTTTTTACTATGGGCGTTCACTATAGCCAACTATACTCCGCTGTAAATTCACTAGCGTAGCTGCGAGTCGCTGTTCCTTATAGCCAAAAATTCATTATAGCGAGGTTCATTATAGCCGGGGGCAACGGTACAAGTACCGTAAGCGTGACTGTCAGTCCCCCTCAATCGGTTACCCCGCCATCGAGTCATTCCATTGTAACGCTCGAGAGAAAAGAGTCCACCCCAACACGATAAGATCACATTCGGTGGCCTACCAAATTGACAATGCCTACCGTTTCTGTCAACAAATATGATCTTTATGAGGCCCTCGGCCAACAGTATACAACCGAGGAATTCGACGAGCTCTGCTTCGAATTCGGTACCAAATCCCTCTGTATTGACCTTGATATCAGATAACTAACACAGTTTGTATGATATATAGGAATCGAATTAGACGAAGATGTATGATACAATCTACATATCCCTAATCTACCCTGCTTCCCGCCCTTCTTGGAAGCCCGCTAATTACCATTTAGACAGAGAATGACCCCGACAGACCTAAGGATCAACCTCCTCAGCTAAAGATCGAGATTCCCGCAAATAGGTAAGATGGGTGTCCCTACATCCGTCTGTCATTTACTTCTGAATACTGACGGTGCGGATGGATGGTAGATATGACATGCTCTGTCATGAGGGAATTTCCTTAATGCTTAACATCTTTCGCGGGAAAGCATCTATTCCGAATTATCGTGTTGTTGCTCCCGCCAATGGTGAGGTGCACCAGATTACTATTCACAAAGAGGTATCGTATACGATGCGATGGCTAAGCCTGTCTTCTCGTTAGCTGACTTCTCCGCCAGACCACCCAAATCCGTCCTTATGTATCTGCTGCTGTGCTGCGAGGAATCAAGCTCACCCAGGACCGTTACGATTCCTTCATTGCCCTTCAAGACAAGCTCCACCACAACCTATGCCGACAACGTACTTTAGTGTCTATGGGAACCCACGACCTGGATACCGTCAAGGGTCCATTCACATACGAGGCCCTTCCTCCAGAAGAAATTGTGTTCGCTCCATTGAACCAGGAGAAGGCAATGAACGGTAAAGAGTTAATGGAATTCTACAAGGTATGCAGCCACAGATTGTTTCCATAATGCATGAATCACGTCTCACTAGATTAGAATGATAAACACCTCGGACGATACCTCCATATTATTAGAGATTCCCCCGTGTACCCGGTAATCCTCGACGCCAATAGAAATGTGTGCTCGTTACCACCAATCATCAATAGCAACCTTTCTAAGATTACATTGGATACAAAGAATGTTTTCATTGAAGTTACCGCCACAGACCGGACCAAGGTTGAGATTGTCACCAATATTCTTGTGGCGATGTTCTCGCAATATTGTGACGATCCTTTCACGTACATCTCTCACCTTTATTCTGATACATCAAGTGATCAAGACTGACCAGGTTCTAGAGTTGAACCTGTCAAGATAATTTCTTCTCACAACAACGAGTCACGCCAAGTTCCCAACATGACCCCCCGCTCTACTACAGCAGAGGTATCCTATATCAACTCATGTTGCGGTCTTCAGCTCTCGGCTTCCGAGATTTGTACAATGCTTGACAAGATGGCGTATACCGCCAAACCATCTAGCTCAGATCCTAATCTTCTCGATATCGATGTCCCGGTTACCCGAGCTGATGTCTTGCACCAATGTGATATCATGGAGGATGCGGCCATTGGTTATGGGTTCAATAACTTGCCAAGAACCTTCCCAGGCAAGAGCGGAACAATTGCCGCCCCTCTGCCTTTAAACAAGCTTGGTGACATTGTCCGTCTAGAGGCAGCCATGTGCGGATGGTCGGAGGTCCTGCCTCTGATCTTGTGCTCGCATGACGAGAACTTCGCTTGGTTGAATAGGAAAGACGATGGCAACACTGCGGTCAGACTTGCCAATCCCAAGACTGCAGAATATCAGATTGTGCGTACTAGTTTGTTACCCGGTGTCCTGAAGACGATTCGTGAGAACAGGAAACACAGTTTACCTATCAAGGTCTTTGAAGTGAGCGATGTGGCGTTTAAAGACGAGAAACTCGAGCGCAAGAGTCGCAACGAGAGGCACTTTTGTGCTGCTATTTGTGGGAAGACTAGTGGCTTTGAGGCCGTTCATGGACTGCTTGATAGGGTTATGGCTATGCTCAGTACCAAAGTGTCAGAGACCGGAGCAATGGAACATGAAGGCTACTGGATCGAAGAGGCTGATGGTAAATCGATGTCCCTAGAATGGTTGGCCGCAAAAGGCAGTACAAAGACTAATCCTACAATAGAGCCAACATATTTTCCCGGTAGAGCTGCATCCATCTGGGTTAGGCACAGGAATGGCCAAACGCAATCTATTGGGACCTTTGGGATGTGAGTGATAATACATGATGCCTAGTGTAGCATTTAGCCATACTGACTTTTCTAGTCTGCACCCCTCCGTTCTTGAAAAGTTTGAAATACCTTATCCAGTGTCCACTTTGGAGTTAAATCTTGAGGCCTTCTTGTAGAGGCCCCCGACGCTGGTATTTTCCAAGGCACTAAGCATAAATAGTTACATTCTTCCTTGCTTTGTCTAGAAAAGTTGTCTATCTCTAGTGATCAAATACAAATATACCTGACCCAAATTTTCACTGTGCTCGTGAAAATAGTCCATCTACATTAATCTACCAAATACAGAAAAAACACAAGATCTAAACACAACTGTAACTAAAATCCATACATTTGTAACAATGTTGAGCCAGAATTAATTGAAGAGTGTGAGGAACCTTAGTATTGTGATAGGTCGATTGCCGTCAATAGATGAAACTCCTTTCATTCCTTTTTAGCACAGCCGTTCTGCTTAGCCGCCTTCTTAGCTGCCTCGCTCTGCCTCTTCATCTCTGCCTCAGCGCCAATTCCACCAAACACGAGCGCAACTCCCAACCATTGCATGTCAGAGAGACTGTGACCAAAAGCAACAACCGAAAAGATCATGGAAAGCATCTTTCTAGTCACAGTCACAGTGACAAGGACCAGCGAGCCAAACTTGGAGAGAGTGTGGACTATTGATAGTTATAGTTAGCTTACTGATTGACTGAATGGTGTAGATAGTTGAGAAGCTCACAGATAAAAACCTGTCCCAACCCACCACAGACCGCAAAACCCATGATATCCATCCCAACCTTCGGATGCTCCTTCACGAACGCCAGCGCATCATTCAATTCAGTGCTCCAGGGATTAAGCAACAAGTAGCCAATCGTCAACATCGACGAAATCGTGTTCAAAGCTGTCATCATCTGTGGTCCCGAGACAATCCCCTTCGGTGTCCTAGAAAAGATGTCATCCTGGATAGTGTTCGTCAAGCCGTCGAACAAAAGATTCACGCCTAGCAATAGCATCCCGTAAACCACATTCTTCTCTCCGTTCGAAGATGCGCTCGTCTTGAGCTTCTTCGGGTGTGCCGGGTACAACGTGAATATCGCAACACCCGCCGTGACAAGGAAGACCACGCCGTATTTATACAGCGGGTATTGGCGTCTGAAGACGGTTATGTGCAGGAACATCACCGGGAGGAGTTTGCATGACTTTGCCAAGATGTAGGTTATATAATCTATATGTTGGAGAGAGGCGTAGCCGAACGGGGAAGCGAGAGATTGGGTGAGGGCTACAAGTAGGAGACGGAGGGAGATTGAGACGTTGGGGAAGACGCGGGAGGGCTGACCAGGAGAGGAGGAATAGGAGAAGTAGACGTAGCCCGTCAGAGCTGCGAAGAGGGATTGTACGGTGTTCAGGACGAGTGGGGAGCGGAAGATCTTCTTGTCGGCGCCGTAGGGGGTTGTGGTTATGCGCTCTTGGAGAAGGGCCCATGTTAAGCTGTAAGAGTATGTGGTGAGCTTGGGTTCAATGTAAGGGGAGCGAAGAAGTGTTTGGTAGTTGGGGGGGGGGTCACACAATGAGGCATAGATCCCGCCAACACAGATAATTAACTGGAAGATAGAGCTTCCATGATCCTTCGAGTCCTCAGCTTTGTGGGCGACAGATTCTGCAATGGCAACAATCGGGTCTTTTCGTGGGGAATTCTTTCGGCGCGCCATAGCTAAAGTTGTCAGAGTAGAAATGACAAGAAAAGGAGCTTTTCTAAAAATAAGAAAAGTAAATATAAAAGAGAGGGAAAAGAGTGTGAAAGTGGGAGGACGAATAATATGAAAAGAAAGTCAAGGTTTAGAGTCCTCCAACGTCGAAGCTATGACCCAGGTTAGTTGATAGAAACTAAAATGAAGAATAACTTTACCAGTGGAAGTGAAATGGAAAGGTGGGGGAGGAGCCATATACCTTTTAGGAAATACTATCATCACCGAAGAAACCACCGTGTCTTTCAGGAACCGCCGGACTCTTGCTCAGTACTGTAGTAAACGACATGTGACCTGTACCCCCGAAGGCGATCCAGCTGAGTAATGCTCACAGGAGCAATTTTAAGCCTCCACAATCTTAACTTAGCCCCTTGGAGAGAGCGACCGCCCAAGAAAACGATCCTGAAGAATTTCCTGTATGGCGGTCTAAACCTGATCGTGGTTCTTTGTTTTTTTATTTCGCTCTGCGCTTGCTATGAGTTCAGCCCTGGTTTCCCCACATGCCACTTTTCTAAGCTAGGGCTAAGGCTTAGCTTGCTCTAGTCAACAGTACGGTACTCGAGTATACCGGGTAGAGTTTGCAGCTTGACGCACCACTCGCAGCCGAAGGGGGAAAAAAAAAAAAACAAGTAAGATAAAAAGCCAGAAGTTATGTCGCAGGATCTACTGGACGATTTCTTCTCCACGCCCGTCAGACCAAGCCATGGCTCAACACAGTTTCGGACACCACCACAAGCAGCGGCGAGTGGGTTCGGCCAGGGGCATCACCGCTCCAACACCAACACTACCTTTGACGACTTATTGGGATTGTTCGATAGTCAGACTGTTACTGCACAGAAGCCCAAGCCAGCTCAGGTCCTAAAGTTAGCACATCCCGGGCGGCCAGTTAGCTTTCATGGGAATACTACTGCGAATCGGGCGGACCCATTCGCAACTTTTGGGAATATTACGAATCGGCCAATAACGCCGTCGCCAAGGCCGGCAAGCATAGCTACGTTCGATGATTTCTTTGCGACGGTGCCAGTGTCTCAAGGGAGTGCGGGCAGGATTGGGACGACGCCTGTTGTTCCACAGCGGGAGGAAGAGGACGATGACTTTGGAGATTTCGCATCTGCTCCCACGGATGGCGGGTCGGTGCTTACTCCCTCGTTGACAACGGCGACGACGTTCTCTTCGCCGCCGCCTTCTAGAGGTTCGAATTCCTCACCGCCACCTCCGCCTACTCCCCCAAAACCAAAATATATCCAATCCAGGAAGGTTTCCGATGCAGATCCCTTTGGTGACTTTGTTTCCTCCCCTAACACTACTTCGCCCCCTAGACTCTTGTTCGGATCACCGCCTAGAGTGCCTAGTATTCCGCTCAAGTCGTTCGCTTCTATCCCGGCTCCCTCGCCATACCGACGGCCTACAAAACCTATGGAAATGCCTCCGGTGGAGGTCCTACTGAGAGCGTTCCCACCATTATTTTTACTACCACAGGAACAGTTGCTGGACAAAATGAAAGACCTATCATTCGCTCTCCGACAGCGAGTGCTTTCACATCACAAGACAAAGGAATTCCTAGAAGGCGTTTGCGAGATCGGCAGAGTTGCTGGCAGGATCGTTGCAGGTCGAAAACGTCGGATAAAGAGCTCGCTTCCGGGAAAAGTTGATGGGGGGATGAAGTTAGCCGGTGGGGCAGGTGCAACTTGGCAGCAAAAGAAGGAAGACAGAGAAGTGAAGGAGATATGCCGACTGTGGAAGGAAGGGTCTGGGCGGCTGAGGGCTGCGATGGGAACCAGTATTCCAGAGTTTGAGGATGAACCTTTGAAGGGACATGGAAGACGGGAGTGTAAACTTTGCCGGCTGGGGAAGGATGAGCTTCTGCCAGGACTAAAGGAGAAGACTGAGAGGCTAGGGTGGTGGGACAGTGAGTGGGACGGGCATGCAGGATGCAAAGGGTTTTGGGAAAAGCATGGGAAGGGATTGGTCTCAACGGGCGAGGGCTTTATGGGACCGTCCTAGTGGGCGCGCTTCTGTTTGATCTGTAATATAAGATTGGGAAGGGATTGTTCCTCGAACTGCTTTTAATGTCTAGAGAACGTTGTAGCTTCAACATTGTTTCTTTCTTCTTCCTTATTAAAATGAGTGTTCGAGTGCAAGGTGAGTACGGTTGTTAATATAGAATTCAAACAAATAAAATCCCCCGACACAATACAGCACCCAGAGCTACCCAGACCCACCCAGGGCACCCTCACGCAGCCTCTATGCTTCAGCTCTACCCTCACCAGTAAAAGCTCAATGATAACCCTCCCAGTTCTGAAACATACGCGCCCCCCGCGTTCCCCTCAATTCCCTCGCCCCCGTTCCCAGACAGAACCTCACCACTACCACACAGGCAAGGTGGGGTGTTCAGACGGACGGCCCCTCCAGAGTAAATAAATAAAATAAAAACAATTCGAGATGCGGCCTCTGCAAGAAACAAGGTACCACTTCCTTTCTTCTCCTCTTCATCACCCTCACTTAACATTGCCTACAATCACTAAAACCCAAGTGGCGGCTGGGAACAATTAGGGAACGCTGGGACTCCCTCTTCAAAGGCCATTCCTCGATTAGCTCTTTACGCACCGCTACTACGGACGCTATACGTAAAAGTAATGGAAGTAACGGTAGCGCCTCGGGTCCGTGTGAGGTTGGGTTGAGGTCCGTCTGTTGGAGGGTAATGAACTTTTTCTTTCAACTTGAACACATGAATTTGTTGGCCGGAGGAGGGTAGGGAAGCTAATTGTGGTATCATAGCTGTTCTTGCTATTCCCAGAATTCAAGCCGGAAGCTTGGAGTAGGACTATACGCTGTGAGCGTGCTGCGTTCGAGGAGTTGAAAAGGGTACATGTATCCCCGTTCGAGAAGGCGGCGGATTTTGGTGAGGGGATTGATCCTTTGGCGGAGGTTGCGGAGGTAACCCCCCCTACCGTTTTACGATTGGCAATTGAAACTAATGGGTGGGGCTAATGGATTCTGTAGAACCCCTGGGAGCAATTCCGGAAAGATGAATCCCTGCGGAAAGAGATATTCCAGGATATCGAACGGTGCATGCCGGAGAACACGTACTTTCGGGATCTGACGATACAGAATTCCCTGTTAAACATTCTGTTCATATATTGTAAGCTGAATGCGGATGTTAGCTATCGACAGGGTATGCATGAGATTGTGGCGATAATACTTTGGGTTGTCGCTTGTGATGCTATTTCCCCAGCTACTCAGGCAGAGGGAAATGAGGAGGAAGGGAAGCCTGTCGCTGACGAGAACATCATGACTGAATGCCTGGATCACCGATTTATCGAGCATGATACGTTCTCACTATTTCAGGTCATCATGCGCTCGGCGAAAGCTTGGTACGAGCTTGGTGAGGGGGCTCCGGATTCCGTTAAGGGGAGTGGGAGAAGTGAGAATAGGAATAGCTCGCCGATCGTGGAGAAGAGTAAATACATTCATGAGCATTTGCTCATGGCAGTGGATCCAGAATTGGCAGAGCATCTGAAGGCGTTGGATGTTCTGCCACAGGTGTTTTTAATGTATGGACTTGGTCCCTTCTTGCTGAAAGTGGCTAATGGGTATGCAGACGCTGGATTCGATTACTGTTTGGCCGGGAGTTCCCTTTCGAAGAGCTTTTGGAAGTTTGGGATGCGTTATTTGCTGAGGATCCAAACCTTCAGCTTGTGGATCATATTTGCGTTGCTATGCTTTTGCGGGTTCGATGGCAGTGTGAGTATTTGCGAAAGGATTTGGTGGAGTGTGACTAATAAGATTGGTTAGTGATGGAGGCGGACTATTCTACTGCTCTTACGCTAGTACTGCGATATCCTTCGCCAGTAGCACCTGAGCTTCCGGCAACGTTCGTTACGGATGCTATATACATCCGAGATAATCCTACATTTGCCGGGGGAAAGCACGTTGTCGTCAAGTATTCTAATCGTGCACCTACCCCTCCCATACAAAAGCAACGGGTCCCAAAGCCTTCACGGAAGAATAGCCCATTAACCTCATCCACGAGGTTTCTTCAAACTGGCCAATTGGAGAGTATTGTACAGGATGTTGCTAAGAATATGCTTAGTCAAGGCGAGAGGTGGGGTGTTAATCGTGCAGTCAGAGACGCTGTGGTGGATATAAAAAAGAACGTTCAGGGTTTTCAGCACAGCCAGCACCAGCAATGGGCAGCCCAAGAATCCGCTAGAGAAGCTGAATTGGTACGAAGGAGTCGGGAGCTAAGTAAGAAGCTCAAGGCAGACGACGTTAGAAGGAAGAAGCTAGAGAAGCTCCTTCAATTGAGTATCGAAGAGTTGGAAAAGGACGATTTGAGCACGGAGCAAAAGAAAGTATCATTGGCGAGACTAAAGCACGTTCGTGAGTGCTTATCAGATAGTACAAAAACGGCGGACTACACTCCCTCAGCAGCACCTTCGCCAGAGACACATCCTGTCGCAGCCTCAGTCCCCACAACACCCTCCTCCCCAATCGCCAAATCCCCCCTCTCGGGACACCCCTCCCCCTCATCCACATCTGGCATACATACTTCCATCTCCCAACCGACCCAAAAAACAAAATCAACCCCGCCATCGCTGCCCAGTCTTGCCCCTCCCCCGAAGCCACAAAAGGTGCCTATATCTCCGCCGGGAAGCTTCGTCAAGACGTCTTTCAAAAATAACTCCGACCCGGACTTCCTCACGCACCGACCTCGGGCATCGCTGGCTCAGAGCAGCTTCTCCTGGATGCTCGGAGACGACCCTGCAGCGAAAACGAAAACAGCCTTCGTGTCTGCTTCCGTCCGAAAGCCCGGGAATGCCAATTCTACCCACGGAGGCGGGGGGAGTGGGGGAGGAGGTAGTGCAGGAGGGCCAAACGGTGTGGGAGATGGTGTTAAAGTTGACGCCACGTGGACCCCCGATGTGGACGAAGGGTTTGATTTGGAGAGGTTGAGGAGGAAGAGGTAGTTTTCTCCTGTTTATTTTAATTTTGGCCAGTATTTTGCAGGTACATTTTGTAATATAGGATGTTTTTTTCCTTCTTTCCTCCCTCTTTCTTCTCTTTTCATTCACTTTTGGGAGTGGGTTTGACGACTGGACTACGTGCAGACGTATGGCAGGAAGGATGTTGCTAAAACGCTCACGAGTGGTGCGGGAGGAAGTGGTGGTGGGGTGGACTATTGATACTACACTTATGACAAAGCGATATACCATTGTATAGATGATACCTGCTAGTTTTCCTCATCTTTTGAGTTCCGTCTCTCGATTTGAATTAGATATTGCACCTTCCGATAAATGACACCACCCACACTGCTATCCTACCTCACGGATTAACTAAGCTTCCAGTACCAGGTTAGCACTGCAAACTCACGCGCCATCTAGCAACACCATGATCGAGCACGCACAAGTTATCACTCGCTTTGAAAATGAATGGAACTCGCTGGATATCGCTATCTAGTCCACAGCAAACTGCGCTAAAGTGATGCTTAGGCTGTAGTATAGCATCCCTAGGAGTTTTTATGTACCTAAGGGCCCTGTTTCGCCCCATCATTTACAACAGGATTGAAAATATATGCCAGCTAGCCGGCTAGCTATTGCATAGCACTGAATGTTTAACCTTTGGAAGACTACTATCTATTTCTCTCTCTCCCACTCCTCTCTCCCTCTATATATATATATATGTATCTTATAGTCCCTCCCGCACGGAATGTCACAACGCTTTTTCCCACCCAAGTTTTAGTTGCTTCTTGTTTCCTCCTTGTTCATCCTTCGATTTCAGAGACGAAAATTTCCGGGGGACGAGTCGTGTAGTAAGGGGCCTAATCTACTATGTAAAAGATGCCAGCTCAGAAAGTCCTGATCCGACACCAGTCTTTACGCCAACTCTAGTGAAGAACGGAACATTTTTCGAAGCGACGGGTCTCAAGGCTACCCTGTTGAAGACAATTAGGAATTTGACATCAAGCTGGAAAACCACTTTATGCTCGGTAGGTTTAGAAGCATAGATGAGAGGAAGCAGGGCCCGATAATGCACCATGGAGTTTTTGCGCTGGTGTTCTCGGAGTGGGGATAAAAATGGATGCTCTTGGGGTGAAGAGATCGTCGAACCAAACGTTCTAATCTAGTGCTGTACTTCATGCAGCAGTTCTGAAGTTCTGACCATCTGGCAGGGAGGCACAGCACACTAAGCTATAAGTTAGCTGGTCTGTGAAAAGCTCGTGATGATTTCTTAGCAAGCATAACATACCCACCGCCTACCGTACCTGTACCTGTACCTGGCGTGAGGGCAAGCAAGCGAGAAGGTCTGGATGGATCAAAGATGAATAGAGTGCGTTGCGTGCATCGTGTGTGTGTTGGTGGCTCGGAGGTTTCACATGTATGAGGGGAGGGGGTGAGTGAGAGCTTGCCGTGTTTATTTCTTCTGCTTATCATGCTTGCTATTGGTGCTGGACAGGGGGTTCAGATAATATTTGTATTAAATGGGTCTACGCAGCAGATAAAGTGCTTGACAGTACCCTCCTCCCTCAAATTCTTTAGTTTCGGCCTTTTTTATTCAATTTTTTTCAATCTTTTCAATCTTTTTGAAGAGGGACTCGCCTGCGGCTCTTTATTTAATTTAAAGTTGTTTGATCGGGTCCCTTGGCGCGCACCAGGTAGAACCAACCTCTTGAGTTCAGTCCGTAAACGTCGACGAGAGGAAGTGGAAACGAGAACGACAAAGATAGGCGATAGATTACAGCACAGCACACTCGCGATTTGTCCGTTCGTCGAGTTAGTTGCGGTGCTCTGTCTGAAGAAAAAAAAGGTTCCAGGTTTTCTTCATGCTTTGACTTCTTCGATTTCTAACTTGGCTTGCTTTTGTTTATCAGCATCATCGACCCCAGCCTTACTCTACAATAGATAGATAAAATTCAAAGACGAAGCACCCAATGGATTCCTTCCTTAGCTCACCATTTGGGCAGATCTCCCCGCCCGATCCTCCCGCTCCCCCACCACCCGGCCAGATGCAGCGCCCTGCAACACGTCCCCCTCCGCCCGCGGACTCATGGTCGGCTCAGCAGTCGTCACTGGCACTGCGTTTCTACAGACTCGGTCTTCCTGGAGTGGCGGAGTTGGTGTTGGGTGCGAGTAAGCTGGATACATCGGCGCTGATGAAGGACGCGGCGTCGCTAGAGGGCGCATGTTCAACCACGGGCACGGGGATGATCACTGAAGGAGTGAGAGATGGACATGGAGTTATTGTTGCTACGCATGGAAGCTCTAGCGCTGGAAGTGCTGCTGGTGCTGGAGGCAGTGGTGGTGTTGGCGGGGGAGTATCGACGCCGCCGGAGACTCCTAGTGTAAGCCCACCCCTCCTCCATCTCTCCACTCATCAACGATGGGATATGTAAGACTGAGGAAGAGCAGACAGCAGCCCGCACTCGCCCCGAAAAATCTGACCGCCTAATAGCCCACAAGGCAAAGTCGATAATGGACCTTAAGCAAGCCGACTTCGACATCCAGGTTATCCTTGCGCGTATCTCGGCTGTAGAGTACAACCCGCTGGACCCCGTGCTCGTCGAGGTGCCTGAGAGCGCGAAGCCGTACGCCGGCTTCCTCCTTGGGCTTGTGCGGTGCTATAGTGAGACGGACAACGAACATGAGAAGAAGACGCTGCAGTGCGTTGCCCTTTACCATTTACACATCGTCTTTGACGGTCTCGTGAAGCATTTTAGAGGGAAGGATGCTAGAACTAAGGCTTCCGAGGTTTTGGTATGTCCCTTTTCAAGGAGTGGAGGGGTGGGCTGGTGAAGGAAGCTGATTGGGTGTGGGGCATAGTGTCATGTAATGACAGATATGCCCATGGCTAAGTCGGCGAATTCTTTCGTTACCCTTGCTACTGCTAGTCGCTGGTTAAGGGAGTTGTGTGACTATATGGGCGGCGCGAGGTTCGCACAGCATTTGCTATACGTCAGAGGAGATTTCACAATCACTAAGTACACCGCCCCCCACCCTATCTATCTTAGATATAGCGTTATTGACTTTGGAAGCTTCAAACAAATGATGACATCTGCCGAGCGCTTGCGAATAATCAAGGAGGCGCTCGCGGACGCGAGGGATTACTATAGAACACAGTTGGAGGATTTATATGGCACGTTCATACCGCAGTATGTGCCAGCATTTTATAGTGATGCCTTAGCTGGACGGTGAGGGCAGTTTAACTAGCTGTCTGGGGAGCGGGGTAGGAAGATTGAGGAAAGGAAGGGATAAGAAAAATTGGGAGGCGGATGGCTTGATATATATCCTGCTTGTTTCTTTTGCCTATGTATAAAGTCGTTTGGTTGAGTGGTTGGAATGGGGATTGAAGGGCTCGCTCGCTGCGGGGATCGGACGGTAGATGTATACTAACTTACGTCTAATGGAGTTATTCGTTTTGTTTCTTATTCTATCTTTCTCGCTCTTCCGTACTTTCCTTCACAATTTGGGATGGGGCGGGATTGGAGGTACTGGAAAAGTCGAGATTGTTTTATTCATGTCAATTACAGACAGAATGATGTGTGCAAGAGTATCCAAAGCTTCTTTCAGATGACTCCCCTATCTCTGGTACGTGCATATAAGCGTGAGCAGAGGAGATAAAAGTCCGAGACTTTACATATACACCAGCCCCAGACAACGATGTTGTGCACAACATCTACAATATAGTAGATAGCGCAGCTTATTTCCCTATTGAGCACCAATACCAAAAAAAAAAATCATCCCCCCAAGCACCCACCCCCCAACCCAACCCAACACTTTAAACGCAATCACGACCAAAAACCCGTTATTACAAGATACTCTGACATGAACTCGTATCAATGCTATCATACTTTTTTTTTCTTTCCTAATGTCGGTTAACCCCCGAAAGCACCTGTGGTTAGTGGAGAGAAGGGAAGGGAAGGGAAGGGAGGAAAAGATATCCAGTCCTGGGTGTGAAGCAAGATACCCTAATTTTGAACTCGAGCTTCTAGTACCGGTATGATTGATACTCGCGGTTCGCTAGGTGCTTGATTTGCCCATTTCTACTTTTTGGCCGGTTGGTTGTGTTGGTTGGTTATGATAGTTGGTGGGGGGGCACCGGCACTGCACTACCGTAGGGGGAAGTAGCTGGTTTTTTTTGCTGGGGTGGAGTTTGTAACGGTGGGGCATATGTACCGGTACTGTATGGACCGGTATGATAATATGAGAGGTGGCGGGTGCGGGTGCGGGTGCGGGTGCGGTGTGGTGGGCCGCAATTGCGTCCTGCTCGGGCTATTACTAGTACTAGTAGAATGAGTCATTGAGATGTGGATTGGTTTACCGCGCCCTACCGGTACGATAGACTGATACGCTCTCCAGTGATATACTTTCCGCCTTGGAGATGCTCGTAACTTACCATGCTATCCACAAAAATCATCGATATTATAGCGTAGGCCTTTTCCATTGAAAAAAACAAACAGTCATATTCCCAACCTCCCAACTACTGATCTAGTAAAAAAGCACCAAATCTTCATCTATATAACATTGTAAAAACAATTCTCTGGATTCTGCTCTCCAGCTCTCCTTTTAGAGCTCTGTATCCGAGCCGGAGAGAGAGCAATGGTTAGCACAGCACGAACAAGTACAGTACAAGTACATTGTTCCTGGCGCAATTTCTTATTACTGGTATGGTACTTTGCATGGGAAATGGCAAAGCTTGCAGTTTTTGACTTCAAACTTTACAGTACTGGGTATTGCATGTCAGAGCAGACGACGATTGACGATTCTTTGATAATCAGTGAGCACTTGGGGGGAGAGGTTACAGCATATTCAAGAATTAAATGAAAAGTTCAAATTACCCTGGTTTGGGCTGTCGTAGTAGCCATTCTACTTCCACCGGTGATTTTTTTGTCGCTAGCCTGGTACCCTGTGCGGTGGCTGCCTAACCGTCCATCTGGCTTGCGGCATTGCCGGTACACCGTACGGTATAGTATCTAGTAAGATTTGTCTGCCGCTAGTACCGTACCAGTACAAGTGCGTTGAAAGTGAAACATATATGATACTCCACGAGCAATTGTCGTTAAAAGGGGTTTAAAATAGGACTACTGTAGCCTTTGGCTGTGGAGGGTTAAGTGAAGGTGTTCTGTTGCGGGCTTGGGACGGATTGTCAGGTAATTTACTTGTGCTGGGCTGGGAGGAAAATCTCTTGTGGTCTATTGACGAACTATCGTACCGTAAGAACTGGAATAATTGAACCTCGCAAATCTTTCTTATCAGGCTCACGTGACTGTTATATTTATCGGGCGCGAAGACGTCTAAAATTCCCTCTCTTGGGTAGGGGGTCGAGCACACAGCGAAATTTGACTCAGACAGAAGAAAAAGAAAAAAGTGCCAGACCTTGCTAGTAAAGGCAACTCCAACGTCCTAGCGTGAGATTCAATTGTTCCAGCTCTTATGGGCGGTAGAGGAATCTCGTTAGGCATGCAGTACCGGTATCTCCTCGAGTAATAACAGTCACGTAGATCTGATAAGAAAAATTTGGCCCAAGTTTTGGTTGAAGTGCGCCTATATCAAGCACGTGACTGTTATACTTATCGGCCACCGTGCCTCCCAGTCACAAAATGCCAAGACCCACCAGAGGTGGGGACGGAAAGAAAATTTACCCCTCTCCTTTAAAGACCATCCTCCCACTCACCAACTTCCACTTCCTCCTCCTTTCCTTTACTCCTTTCTTCCTTCTCTCCTTGTCACTGTGAGTTCCTCCCTTTCGCACCACAACTTGTTCTCCCTCTCACCCCCCCGTGCTCTTCTTGCTAATTATTATTTTGTGAAAAGCATACCGAACAAAGTCTACGTTCTTCTGAGTAATTCAAACCTTTATACCTTTTTTTTTTCTTCGACACATTCACATTTCTATACACAATGGGGTAAGTTTTTGAATCCCTCTCTTTGTTCTATTTTACCTCGCCTCCTTTGTTTCTCTTTGAATGCCTGCTCGATACAGAGTGGGTTTTCCTAGGAATTATTGTCGCTGACACCCCTTCTCTCGTACAGTAAAGAAAAGACTCACATTAACGTTGTCGTTATCGGCCACGTCGATTCCGGAAAATCCACCACTACTGGTCACTTGATCTATAAGGTATGTGAAAAATTTGTTTCGTCTCAATTGATTCGAACGGACTGGCTAACCATCGTAATCCATATATCTAGTGCGGTGGTATCGACAAGCGTACCATCGAGAAGTTTGAGAAGGAAGCCGCCGAACTCGGAAAGGGTTCCTTCAAGTATGCCTGGGTTTTGGACAAACTGAAGGCAGAGCGTGAGCGTGGTATCACTATCGACATTGCTCTGTGGAAGTTTGAGACTCCCAAGTATTACGTTACTGTCATTGGTGAATATGCCCCGCATCTTACCCCCCCCCACCTACTTTCACGGTTCAAATTGAAATTTTCCTCAGATGAGATGCTAATATTTTTTGTTTCAAATAGACGCCCCTGGACATCGTGACTTTATCAAGAACATGATCACTGGTACCTCCCAGGCCGATTGCGCTGTCCTTATCATCGCCGCCGGTACTGGTGAGTTCGAGGCTGGTATCTCCAAGGATGGCCAGACCCGTGAACACGCTCTTCTTGCATACACCCTTGGTGTCAAACAACTTATCGTTGCCATCAACAAGATGGACACCACCAAGTGGTCCGAGGATCGCTTTAAGGAAATTGTCAAGGAAACCTCCAACTTTATCAAGAAGGTCGGCTTCAACCCCAAGTCGGTTGCCTTCGTCCCCATTTCTGGCTTCAACGGTTTGTCTTCCAGTTCTTATACTCGCTTCTGCCGATTGCTAATGATACCAAGGTGACAATATGATCGATTCTTCCCCCAACTGCCCCTGGTACAAGGGATGGGATAAGGAGACCAAGGCTGGAAAGTCCTCTGGAAAGACCCTCCTTGACGCCATTGACGCCATTGAACCCCCAAGCCGTCCTTCTGATAAGCCTCTTCGTCTCCCTCTCCAGGACGTCTACAAGATTGGTGGTATTGGAACGGTCCCTGTCGGTCGTGTCGAGACTGGTGTTATCAAGCCTGGTATGGTCGTTACTTTCGCTCCGGCTGGTGTGACCACTGAAGTCAAGTCCGTGGAAATGCACCACGAACAGCTTACTGAGGGTCTTCCCGGTGATAATGTTGGCTTCAACGTCAAGAACGTCTCCGTAAAGGAAATTAGACGTGAGTACCCTGCTCTGCATTTGCTTCGCACTAGCTAACATTAGATAGGTGGAAACGTTGCCGGCGATTCTAAGAACGACCCTCCCAAGGGTGCAGAGTCCTTCAATGCGCAAGTCATTCTCATGAACCACCCTGGCCAGGTCGGAAACGGATACGCCCCAGTTCTCGACTGCCACACCGCCCATATTGCCTGCAAATTTGCCGAGCTCATTGAGAAGATTGACCGTCGTACCGGAAAATCTGTTGAAAATTCGCCCAAGTTTATCAAATCCGGTGATGCTGCTATCGTAAAGATGGTTCCTTCTAAGCCTATGTGTGTTGAGGCTTTCACCGAGTACCCTCCTCTTGGACGTTTTGCCGTCCGTGACATGAGACAGACCGTGGCTGTCGGTGTCATCAAGTCTGTCTCCAAGATCGACAAGGCTGGAAAGGTCACCAAGGCGGCACAGAAGGCTGGTGCCAAGTGAGTGCCTCTTTGATCCCTTTTATAATTGACAGGTTTTACTGACATTACCGCTTTAGGAAATAAATGGGTTAAGGGTAGTGTGCTGGTATGGTTTGTAGTTCTTGCGAGTTCTAGATACTGTCCTGTTCACTTAGGCGTTAAAAAAAATGTTCTCATGTGGGTCTTTGTATGAAATGAGATACGAAATTAAGTTCTTTTTTTTTCCCCATGGTTTTCTCCGCAGGTAGTTTTGTAGAGGCTTTGTGAATTTTCTTTGTTGTTGGCTCTCACTGTCAGTACTCGTAGGGAATAAAATTATTGCCTCATTTTCGTGGTACTACTTTCCAGAAAGATTTCTCTTGGTATGGTATGTGTACGGTGCAATCCTGTAATGGAGTGCGGTGCTCGTAGTCTGCTCAGTTGGGTCATCATACCAGGAGGGTAAATTTAGGGGAGTATTGAAACGAGGTGGTTTGGCACCCCGCGCTGTGGGATGGCGGAAGTCCCCCTCTGACCCACCTCCCGGCCCAGAACGTTATAGAGGAAAATCTCGACAGCAGGAGATGCTGAAATAGCACTGACGATGCTAGTTTGAGGGGGGGGGGGGGCAGCACCATGAGCTAATTCCCAGCAAGTAGGGCCTCCACGGGCCTTTCTCAAAGCCACAAGCTAACTTATCCTGCATATCATCTATCCAATTATGGACCCTTGCGTGCAGCAATACCTGTAGCCTTGGTTGAAATCTCGAAATCTCTGGGTTTAGTTGACCAGACTATGATAGTAACTTGATAGAGTGGCGCTACCTAACTTATTGGTTATGCCAAGTTACTATCATATCAATCTTATAATATAGGGCAAAATTCACTCTTAGAGAAAGAAAGAAAGAAGCAAGAGAGGGGTGTGCGAGTGTGTGTGTGTGAAATGGAAGGAAAACTATTCAATAGGGTGTATAATATTGAGAATAACTATTCGTTAAAGCCTACTTGCTGTTTCCTAAGAGAATACCGTAAAGAATAGCCGGTTCTTATATCGTAGGGAGGGAAATGACGGGTTGAGCTACTGTGCTGTAAGTTCCAAACTTAAGGATTACAGTTAGCCGTCATGATACATCCACATCCAAAACTGTTCACGGTGTTTTTTCGTTGGGAGGGTGGTTTACTCTTTCTTTCAGAAGCATAAAGAAAACTTTTCCTTTGCTGAGATGTAAAGCAATATAGCAAGCAAGCACCGGTAGGCTATTGTTACATTTAATGCTACAATATATCCTATGCTAATCGTGGCAATATGGTGAGATCATGTTCCTATATTGATTGATGGTTGGTAGTATGATAGTATGAGAGGATCGACCTGATGAGTTAGCACTAGATCCCTTTGTAGGACATATATATATACCGATATGTGCGGGAGGGTCGACGGCACTTGGAGCATTAGGTATCACTCGGGCCATTGTTATGGAATGCGAGCGGCGTGGAACGGGGTATTGGGTGGAATAGAAAAATAATCTGAGCTGCGCCTGGGATTCTGGAGCCGTGATAGGGCGTGCTATTGCTGGGGATATAAGTACTATTGGACTGGAGGGGGGGTGAAGGAAGTGGTGGAAGAACAAGTCTGGGTCCTTGTGGTCGGGTGAGACCATGTGGGCTTTGAGTATCATGCTTGGTCAAGTATTGGCCATTTGGTAGTCGCCGATTCATTTAGACACCTAGGAATGCATAATAGGACGGGGGCTAGTCTTTGAAGAATCGGGGGAGGGGGGTAAAGATGTGTGGAATTAGGTTTGTGTTTACGGGCGTGAGCCGGGGTGCTTCGATGCTTGGGGGATTCCTGGTGCAAAAGTGAATCACACATAAAGAGATCGCATATTATGTTTTTCCTAGTAAAAGGTTGTGCCAGATTATTTTTTTTCGTGACGATTAATCTAACTTGTGGCCACTATCTAGAGATTTTCTCGTGAGTAAGTGAGTGGGGGTGCACAACTCAGTAAGCTAGGTTAGTTGGCAGGATAACAGTATGTGGGTCATTAGCATGAGCTTATATTTGGCTGGGCTTAGAGCTTCGTTTTGGCTTTCTGGGCACAGTTGGTTAACTATTATGGCCCAGCCGTGGCCTGTGGACGGTTCGTGCAGTCTTCCTGACTCGCTAGCTAACTTGGACTTGAGCTTCCTCTGGCGGAAGCGGTACCCTCGGAGCTAAATTTACTCCTTCCTATCCACGCTTTGTCAGTCCGCTCATATTTCCCTGCTACCCTTTCTTCCTTTTCTTCTTTTCTTTGAGGGTGTCCAAGGGAATACCGACAATACCGAAAGCAGCCCACATCCCTGCCCTCCCACTCCCCGTCCGATCACTCAGTACTTCCATGATTATATCTTCACTCTCCCCACCACCGCCACCACCTATCCTCCGTCTCCCTCGCGCTTTTACTCTCGTGAGCAGGATGTTAACGTCCGCGCAATGCGCATATACATTCCCGAGAGCGGGCTTACTCGTTGCGGCGGAAAAGGCACTCGAGAGGTTGTCCTCCTGAGTATAGGCATACGTCTGCTGCCCACCCCCCGCACCCTTCCTTGGCTTCGAAACTGCGGTGTTGAGTAGCAGCGTGCAAATGTTGTACCTCCTCGCAAGGTTTGAGAGGGAGCGTGTTACTCCTACCATTCTTGCCTGCGCTTGTAAGGGGCCTGTGTTCATTAGTGCGGTTATGGGTTGGGATATTGTATCAATTACTATTACTCGGGTGCCGTTGAAGGGTTCCGGTGGGGGCTCCTCTTCTTCGGAGGCTTCGTCCTCGCTGTCGTTTATTACGCGCTGGTGTTTCTCGCGGTCGAGGTGACCAGTGCGGAGCTCGTCTATGGCTTCCATTAGGCCATGGATGTCGAAGACACGCATGATTTGTACACGATCGAGGACGTTGGATATGGTTTTGCTATCGTTGCTTGTCCGTGATGAGACGACTTGCTGGAGGAAGCTTGGGGAGAACGTTCCCAGGGTGTCGACCCACGCAATGGAAGAGTTGGAGTGGAGTAGGAGGTGGGTGGTCAGGGCGTGCATTGCTATCTATTTTTATTCTCACATTGCGTTAGTCTGCGGACCGGGCGGGGAGAGGATAAGGGGGAGGACAAGTGATTTTCCGGTCGCCGAAGCACCGGATATGGAAGTTAAAAGTCCGTAGGGAAACCCGCTAGAGAGAGCATATTGGTCCAGGGGCGGACAAGAGGTTGGCAGAGTCTTTGGGAAGTGTGAGGTTTTGTTAGATTGTCGGATATTCTGGATTAGGAGGGTTGAAGCAAGGATTCCCGAGGCAGGTAGGTGGGTCGTTCTGTCAGTGACAGTAGCGGTAGTAGGGGTTGTTGTGGGCATTGTACCGTACCAGAGTAGTCTGCAGGTAGAATGTGTAGTTGGGGTTCACTGGTCTTTGTTGGGTCGGAAGTACCGGTACTGGCAGTGTGCTATTTACCGCTTTTGACTTAAAAAGCCACGGCTGAGATCCAATCTAGTAATTTAATGATGACTATGATCTCCCATGCAAAAGAGGGAAGAGGCTCACATCTCTGTGGAAATCTCGGATTAGAATCGATTGACAAGGCATTGGCTCCAGTGCCGGTAGGGGACTACCGGTATACAGGCAAATTACTCCTAAGATCACGGGTGTACTCGAGTAGCATCAAGTAAGGTTATGGATGGCAGTGAATGGTTGTCGTCGAGAAACTGCAATTACGTCAGCCTACAGGTGATTTTTGTATCAACAAACAAGCAAGATTGAAGGGTGAAACCTCTTTTTAAGCCTCTTTTTATCCCTTTCTCTTACCAAGTTCTACTCGTGCTCACATCTCAACTCTTTGGTCAATCCCGGGTCTTATCTCTTTTTTTTTTTGAAATCAACCTCATAATTATTATACATGTCCCTTTATTCCTCCCCCTAATACCGGTATATATCAGCTTGGGCAGACGGACTCTTAACGGACAGCCGGTATTTATCTTTGCTCCTCCTATTTTCCTTTCTTCCTCCCTACTTGGCAGGAAAGTTAATTCCCTGAATGCAGCTTGTAGGCTTTGCTATGATCAAGCCCCCTTTCCCCTTCAGGTTTCCTTTTCCTTGACACTTGACACTAGCACCTTCTCTTGAAACACCGCTACTCTCACCACTCCGCGACCCACCTTCCTCGTTCGTCACAAGATGGAATCCCAGACGAATATATCTTCATTTTTGGCCTCCTCTGCCAGCATTAACAACGACCCATTAGAGAGCATCCTGCGCTCTCGATCTAGCAACGGGGCCGCGCAGAATCTGAAGGAGCAATCAAATGGAGAAACTCACTTGAAGCCTATTCCAGCTCGTTTGGAAAGCGAAACTTCGTCAGTACTTTCTAGGTCAGCTATTTACCCCCCCCCCAGGTCGCTGCCCTCACCGCCGGTCGGGAGGAACTAGTGATTCTAACCTTTGCTGTGTTAGCGGACGAACTACTCCAATTCCCGAGGATGCACCTCCGAGTGCTCACTCAATACAGCATGCCCGCCGGGAACGCCGACGACGAATGTTCCCAACCGTAGACTACGAGAGCCGTGTCTCGCATTTCGACCCTCAGTCACAGCATCGTGATTTTCGGGGGTTCTTTACGCTATTTTGGATCGGGTTGTTCATTATGGTGCTCACCACGGCGCTGAGGAATCTTAAGGATACTCGGCGGGTGCTAAGGACTTCGATTTTTAGCATGTTTACCAAGGCCCCATTGGAGCTTGCTATTGCCGATTTGTTCATGTTTTTGAGCACGATTGTTTGTTTACCGTTGCAGCAGGCATTCTCCACTGACAGGTGGTCTTGGGGTGGGAGTGGGTATATGTTTCAGCACGCGCTGCAGGCGGTCTGGTTGGCGGTCTGGGTGTATCTCCCGTTCCATCTGGAGTGGCAATGGTATGGTGGTGTTACTTGACGCTGAGGGTGATGTTTCTAGGTTAACATGGGCCGGTAGGACTCATCAGGTGTTTTTCACGCTTCACTCTCTCACTATGCTCATGAAGGTTTTAAGCCCTTTTACTGCCTCTCGTGGTCGGGTACTGACTGTGGCTTAGATGCACTCGTATTCGTTCTACTGTGGACATCTCTCGGAATGTCATAAGAGACTCCGAGCACTCGACGAGAACAATACAAAGGTGGAACCGGCTGAGGATGCAGACCTCCGCGAAACATTAGCCTTTGAGGTCACTAGTCCTTCTGGAAGAGTGACTTATCCCAAGAACCTGACCTTATATAATTTCGTCGACTACCTCTTCTGTCCGACTCTATGCTATGAATTAAGCTACCCGCGGACTGATCGGTTTGTGACCGACCTCGTGAATGGCATATGGCGTGCTAATCTTCAGAATAGCATTCATTGGGGTAAGCTTGCCGAAAAGGCGGCCGCTGTGTTTGGTTGCATTTTTCTGCTTACCGTGACGAGTGAGGAGTTTATTTTACCTATTGTGGGTCCCCATCCATGCCCTCTGGTGTCCTTTTGCTAATTAGGATTGTAGATGACTGAAGCAGCCACCCGGTTAGAGAGTGTTGATGCTTATCCGGATATTGCTTTGATTCTACTGGAGAGCATCAGTCTGCTATTGTTTCCGTTTATGGTCACCTTCCTTTTGGTATTCTTGGTGATATTTGAGTACGTGCTTGGAGCATTTGCCGAGATTACCTGCTTTGCTGATAGGCATTTTTATTCTGATTGGTGGTATGTTCACTCTTGGGCTGGGTTTCCAAAGGATTGTTGAATGACTTTCTATCAGGAACTCCACCGATTGGCTCGAATTCTCCCGGGAATGGAACATCCCTGTTCACCGCTTCCTCCAACGTCATGTCTATGGCGCTTCCCGCCGTCACATGTCTCGCCCCATAGCCACACTTATTACCTTCCTAATATCAGCACTCGCTCATGAACTTGTCATGTTTTGCATTACCAAGAAACTCCGTGGCTATGGCCTTGTGTGCCAGATGCTGCAATTACCCATCATCGTGGTGCAGAGGACAGAGTTCATGAAAAGCCAGAAGATGTTTAATAACATCATGTTCTGGTCATCGATGATTTGGGGGCTCTCGATGGTATGTATTCCCTCTTACACTTTATGCTGGAGTTTGTATTGACGATGGTGGGATATAGATTAGTGCGTTGTACGTTCTAATTTAGGAGTTCCTGGGCTTTCTTCAGCTCGCGCGAAGGGTTGGCAGCGCAGAGGTCTTTCAATCACCTTAAAAGCTAGAATAATCGGACAAGGGCTGTGTTGTTGGGGTTGCCATCTCTGGTAAGTTCTGGTGTCTTTTTTGTTTTTTGCCTCCCGGGAGGCTAAGCACCTGTTTTTACTTTGTCCTCGCTCCTCCTCCAAAGTAGAGAATCTTCGACTACATAGCACACGGCTCGACTACTCCAGTTTTTACAGTGTCATTTGTCCCGTTCATACAAAGTGGTAAGGTTAGAATTGCCCGGTGTTTCGGTTTTTCTTTGGTTCTGGATATTTGTTGTCTGGGTGATTTGTACTATACACTATCTGAGGGCTTTGAATATAATACACCATAGTTAACATTAGGCTTTGGGGACGATGCGTTTGGTGGTGGGACAGGAGTAGCCATGGGGGTCACCACGTGCTTATTTTGCAGGTTAGGGTGAATGGTAATCAGTGAGTGGTTAAAATACGATCCCCTAAAGAATATGGTTAAGAGGGATGGCGAACCAATCTCGACTATTCAAGCTGAAACACAAGTGCGCCCGAACTCAATTCCCCAGCCTATATATCCCTAAATATTGCTTTCCCCATAACTACATATGGGCCGCTCCGTCCCCCCCCCAAAAAAATACCACCCACACCCCTCACACTCGGCCACCCGCCAGTCGTCTAATTTATTATGAATTAAACAGACAGCTGAACTCCAGCATCTGCTTCAGTCAACCTAGCACAATTACCACAAGCATATTAACATATTTCTTTCTCCACGGTACGATCTACGGTGTGTTCGTTTCTTTGGACCACTCAGCGCACCATGGGCACCGATCCTACCAAGCAGGAACTACCTGTCGACGCGAATAGAGAGGAGTGATGAGAATGATATCGTAACGGCGAGGTGGGTGATGGATGGTGTGATTTGGTGGGCGGGGCGGAGAAGAGGGGTGGAATAGGTACTGGACGCTAGGGCCCTGGGAGGTAAGGAGGAGAGTTCTAGTTGATACTAGTGCTGTAAATCTGAGTAGCGGCAGGGGATTGTAAATTTATATACGATTCCATAATTGTAGATTGGTGCAAAGTTATGTTTGGGCGAGTGTGGTTCTGCTGTGGGTAGTATTGGCTTTGGGTTTTTGGATTGGGGGGAAAGGGGGGGGTTGGATATTGTAGGTTTATGTGTAGTTATCATGAAGGTATGATATCTGGTATTAGCTGGTGTTTCTGCACGAGTGATACCGTATGATTTCTCGATGTCCAACACTTCCCCAGCGAAAGTAAGAACCCACTCGCTCGGCGTAGTAAGTTAGTAGTATCCATTACCCCCCGGTGCCCCATGTCTTAGTAGTCCGTAAGGGAATTTATCATCCTCCTTCTGCGTTAGCGAAGTAACTATAGTGGAGCTCTGCGGTATCATAGAAGAAACAATGTTCTAGGGAAGTAATGCTACTTAGGAATGAAGGCTCTAAGGCATGGTAAAAGCGCGGAGGGGACTCACGTACCCCGCCGTTACCGTGCGACAGCAATCCTCGGTGTTTTGAAAGCTCCTCGGCCGGCCCAGTGCAGGCAACACGATATGTTGCGGTATACATCGGTACCACCTATAGGGGGGCCGCGTATGCCTCTTCTCCTTACTCACCAGTAGTGGTTTGACGGTGTTCGCTTAAATGTAATTCCTCGCTTTCTTTTTTCTTTATCTTCTTCTTTCTCGCAAATACAATCAATCACAGCTTCAGAGAACCAATTCGCAACACGATAAGCCATGCAGGTATGATGTACTCAGGTAGAGCTCTGAGATGGAAGGCATGATACTGTACCGAGCCAACGGCTGATGTGAAGGTACTGTACAGCAGTAGGCCGGGTAGCGGGCCTTCGCCCCTCGAGTGATGTTCCGTGATAATAGTTTACAATAACCATCACCTGAGAGCGCCACTAGATTTTGCCCAGGGGAAGTTTCCCCAATTCGATTTATCCATTTTTTTTTTACCGGTTTGCGTGGCTGTGTCGTGGAGGGAGGGAGGGAGGACAAAGGGTTAGGATTGGAGAGCTAGCTGGCTGTTGGCGAGCAGTTCCCTCTCTCCCTCTCTCCCTCTCTCTCCAAGTGACATCAAATCTGGCGGGATGTTGTCCCAAACGATAGCCTCTGGAGGCTCTAGTTGAAGCTTAAGTATCGTCGTCTGGCAAGGTGGAAACTACGGCTTGGATGTTCGCTTATCAAAACCGAAAAACCAAAAACGTTCCAAAAGAACAGAAATCCCCTGTAGATGGGGGTCACCTCATGATGTGCCACACCCCTCATAGAGCCCCCGGTGCAGTGCGAACTACCCTCATATCAAATTCCATTAATCATGGATTATCACTCGTCAACGTCCACTCTCAAGATTTGCCTACCCGATGGCATACACTGCCCCCTACATCGAGTCTTTCCTAGATAGGCAAAACGGAGCTTGGTGGATTTCTCGGGGGGGGGGCACCAAGTCGGCTAGGTTTGAAGCGGTACTCCCGCTCTTGTTTTTATAGTATCATAAGTGTACAAGTAAGTGGGATTTTGGCCGGGAGCTAAGTCGGGGTTAGTCATAGGAACCCCTTCCATGAGAAGAAAGTCCAGATTGCCGGTGCCTCGCTCGGACTGTAACTTGGGTCCAAGTGTTTCGAACCAGGTTAAAAGGTAGATCTAGGGGATTTTTAGTGCTTCCGAATGCTAGACCCATATTTAGGCTGCGGCATAGTACTGTAAGTCAGACAGTTAGCCGCAAGATATATGAGCTCGGAAACAAGAACCCTTGGCCTAACCAGGAAATATTTTATCCGGAGACCTTGAAACGGGCAAGGCTAGCTTTGGTAGTCATGAATTGGACTAGCCGGTTAGAGCATAGTAACCCACTAGATCTATTGCCCCCCCGCAGGTTATGATAAATCGCAACCGACATCATAGCTAAACTAAATGCTGTCACTTGTGAATTGTGGATCTTCGGGAAGCACATATTACTTGGAATCATACTAGTACGACAATCTCACACAACCGGATGACCGCATTATAATACATGTCATCAGGTTTTATGTTTTAGGCCCTGCATCGAATGATTCATCATCTCTCATCCGCCTTATCTTGTTTGCCTAAAGGACGGATATTGTGCCACGATGCAGCTTAATCGCGCGGGATCTGGCTGGGATCTTCAGAAGGCCCCGGGGCTGTGGAAAATAGGCCCGTGAGATGGTGGGAGGTGTAAGGTTTCCCTGGCTTCCAGGTTGTATAATATTATAATCCATGGATGAAAGTATTATTTAGTGATTGCGTCTGGGTAGGTCCTCCTCCCTTGCTGACTCCTCCCAAAAACATACCCCAAGACCTGAATCCTGTTAATGCGAATACCCGGAGAAGCTGTGACGAATATCTTCTTTTTTAAAGGTGGTTAGATCCCTGTCGTGGATGAGGGGGTTCTTAATTTGATGATACCCGGGGTTACCCGGGGTGGCTCAACCTTGATGCAGGGCTTTAGGGCTGCCCTTCACGGGAGCATAGTAGTTTCTAGTGTTATTGAAACCAGGATACCTTGAATAGGGAGAAGGGTAGATATAGTAGTTAGTGTAGTGTGAGGGGCCCACAGGTGGTACCAGAAAGGTTGAGGCGCATCATGGTAAGTATGAGTATGTACGAGTACGAACGAGTACAGTACACACGGATTGGGTTAAGCTAAAGATGTGATCTCCTTATTGGGGGAGCTAGGATTTCCTAGCCTACTTCTAGAGTAGTGGTATAGGGACAGTGTAGACCATATAAGATTTTCTTTGTGAGCCAAATAGCGCACAAGTAGCACTAAAGAAGTTCGGGGTTTTCGTCCCAGCTATAACTACCCATACGCCAAAAGGTAAGTAATATTAGATACTAAATGCTATAGACTAACTTAACTTTCAGGTAAAACCGGCTAACTAGGGGCCCATAGGATGCCCAAGTAATAGCGCTTACTTGTAGAAGAAATAGTCTACAAACCTGCCACATTTCTGGGCATGGTATACAATAAGGTTTCCGCTCTAACGCCCCACGTAGTCCAAATCTAAATGCTCGGGGAAGAGACACTCCCTATCTCCAAAAGTTGTTCGGGCAGCACACCCTCTGCCGCCGGCCACCCCTCGGGCTCATGGAAGTCTTCTTCGGCATTTTCGGTTGTAGCCGGGAGGACTTCAGCCTCCTCCTCCGGCGGCGCCGCGGCCGCATTCCCACTCCCTGCGGTCTCTGTCCCCTCCCCGCGGTCTCTAACCCTTAACCCCTTCCCTTCCAAGCCTAACCACTCCAACTCCCTCCCAACCCCATCCTGAAAATCTCTCCGAATAGTCTCCTCCTCCTCCTCAGCTCCCTTAACCGCCCTAACTTCTCTCAGCTCAATTTCCCTCTTCCATCTCTCTAACCTCTCCAACTCTAACCTTAACTTCTCCTCTTTCGCTGCGCGCTTATCCAGTAACGTTTGAACATGATTATCCACCACGGCCTTCATCTCATCTATCTCCCGCAACCTCCCTCCCACTTCCTCATCGTCCAAGATCTCTGCCATGGCACGAGCATCCTCGATCAGCCTCTGTATCTCCTGCCCAGAGAAAGAAACTCTATGTACCGCAGCGTGGCGGATTTCTCCACCCTTCTCTAGTATTTGATCGAATTCGTCTTCTCCCATGTCAAAGATAGGGTTGGAAGAGAATTCCTTCGAGAGGCCGCGGATCCAAGCTGTTAGCTCACCAGCCTCGGGACAATCCCAAGATTTTCGCTTCAGGTACTGCGGGTAGTACCGGCATGCGAAGTCATAGCAGCATGACTCTAGGATAGCTTGGAGGGCGGTAAAAATCCGATACTGAAGCTTGAACGGTAGCGGGGGGATCACGGAGTCGGCCGCGGCGGGAGATGAGGCCGCTCGTGCGGTCGAGGGGTTTACGGACGTTGAGGGTATCGAGGGACTCCTGTTAGGCGATCAATATATTGCTCTTCTTCTTCCCCATCGTTTCCACCCGTCGAGTTTATCCCTTTATATTTTTTATACTGTGATCATGGTGATAAGTGTCGCCAGTGAATTGCCGGTGACACACTGGACCGAGGTGTGTGTATGTGTGAAACGAAATGGAAATCTTATGAGAAATAAAAAGAATAATACAGTACCTCGGTAGCGTTGTCGTAGCTGTACTCCCTCTTAAAGAGGGGGCGGCACTCTCATCCGTTGGAGCTGTCTCCAAAACTTGAACACCGGCAGCTGCCGCCCTCTTATAACTTTCGAGAAGTTCGTCACTGACCCCCAGTTTCGGAGAATGGCGCTCACTCGTCTCCTTGGGTGCCGGTCCAGCGGAAGAAAGCATGCCTAATGGCAGCGCAGTCTTATGACTGGGCTTGCGGAGCGGCGCCTTCGCGCGATCTTCACTATCCATCGCGCGTTGCTTGCCCTTTTCTAGGACACGAGGCTGGCCACCTTTTACCTCTTTGGACAGCACTTCCTGCCCAACAGCAGCACCGGCAGAAGTAGCATGTCCATTGCTAGCCATTCCCCCGGTACCGGCATTTCCAGCAGCTGCCGCTGCCATCGAAGCTATCCGCCTAGCATCGCACTCCCTCACAAGCTCTGATGTCAAGCGCTCGGCCATCATCATCGTGAGCCTGATCCTCACTTTCTCGGGTGTGTATCCCCGTGCGCCGAATTCGGCCGGTATGCTACTGCATATGGCCTCCCTCAAAGCCTTCTTCCCAATGAACCCTTTCGTCCCATCGTTGTAAGCGATCTTAAACGATTGCCGGCGGATCCATTCGTCGAGGGGGTTGATGTCCCCCGGTGACATTGTTCCGGGTTGCTTAAATATGTAAGAAGCCCTTCTTGCTTAAAGTGGAAGGCAGCAGTACCGGTAAGCAACTCTATAATTGATATCGTGACTCCTGTAATGGGGATTGGAGAGAAAAGAGGAAGTTCTGGTTCTTAAGATGAGTGGCCGCCTAGCTCTGTTGCACAACAGGAAAGGGCATTGTTTATTATGATGATTGATGGTGGTGAAGTTTGACTTTCCAACAACCCACCACCGAGACCCCATTTGCTCATGCAAGCCTGCGAAAAGCGGATGCGCTTGACAGCGCCGGGTTTGCATGGGTGTAGCAGATTTGTCGCCCTAATTCGGCAGCGGAGGTCGTGCTGAAACTTACCCACTCACACCCCAATAAGTCCAGGCGTTTAATAAAGTAGCATGGGATCTAAAAAAAGAAAAAGGAAATACTGGCAGCGCCCTCGAATCGGGAACCCTTGACTTTGTATCTTTTATTTTTTTGATCACGAGATTCTTCAAGTATGCTCCACTATGAACTTAGGAAAATTATTGCAAAAATGAACACCGTAAAACCCGGAAAGAAAGCGATAGCGAGAAAAAATGTGTGAAAAAATAGAAAGGGAGGAAAAAAAGGGAAATCCCCAACAGCGTGGTAATAGATTCACTCCTTCGAGGAGCGCGAGCTGAGCTACATTAAAGCGTAGTAACAGAGAACCTGTGCGAATGCAAAAAAAATGAAAAATGATGGGCCTTAAATAAATGCCTTTTTCGAAGCCCCAGCGAAAGTGAACTACCATTCCCTAACAGCCCCATCGGGTCCATGGAATTCAAGACACCTCCAGGCCTTGCAATCCTTACTAACTCTCCTAACCTCGACCTCATCGACTTCGATACCAATTCCGACACCGATGGGTGCCTTGACATAGCCCCCGTTGACTTCAAAGACGGTGGTATCCTTAACATAATTATTAAGATCATATGTTCCGGCACCTGGAGGTGTCATCTTGTTGTAATGAATGCCCAAGGACATCTCCTGGATGACAAAATTCGGTGAGGAAAGCGCAACCTGGATAGAAGCCGCAAGTGCAATAGGGCCAAGTGGGCAGTGAGGAGCAAGCCCAACATCATACGCTTCACACATGGCTGCAATCCTCCTGATTTCGGAGACACCTCCGCAGTGGGAGATATCAGGTTGGAGAATATCAATAGATGAAGCCTCAAGGAAAGGTTTGATATCCCATCGGTGGTAGAGACGCTCACCAAGAGCAATGGGGATAGTTGTCTGCTGAGAAAACTGTTTAATGGCCTCGGGATGCTCAGAGAGGAGTGGCTCCTCAATGAACAGTGGCTGATGGGGTTCCAGAAGTTTAGCAAGCTGCTTAGCCATAGGCTTGTGGATACGACCGTGGAAGTCAATGCCGGCATCAAGGCCGACAGCCTTGACCGCCTTCAGCCTCTCGACGGAGCTCTGCAATGCGGATGGAGAATCCAGCCAACCCAAATCTTCGGTAGCATTCATCTTAATCGTGGTGAAGCCTTGCGCTTTTCTTTGCTTGCTATGCAACCGCAAGCATACCAGTATTAGCAGGGCACACGGAAAAAGTATATAGCCGAATGCACGTACGCTTGCTCCTCCACATCGCTCGGACGATCGCCACCAATCCAGGCGTAGACAGCAACTCTGTTCCTAACCTTTCCTCCGAGTAAGGAATAAAGCGGAACCTTGAGTTTTCGCGCTGCAGAAAAGAGCGATAGTCAGTCACCAGTGATCACTAGCAAAGATACTTTAAACACCCGCAGTCCCCGCGAAGCCTCGCCAACGAATGATCCAAAGGTTTAACCCGGGATTCAGCCTCCTAGCAGGCTTCACCCTTGCATTCGAAATCTGACTAGGGATTGTCCAGCCGAAATTAAGGCATCGTGCAGAATGGTGAAATGAAGGTCAGGCAATATCTCCAGATGACGACAGGCACATGACCTCATCCCATAACCACCAACGGGAAGAAAGAAGAAAAGCTTTATCACATACCTTTAAGATCCCATAATGCAATATCAATACCGGAAATGGCTGACATAAAAACAGCTCCGCCTCGATAAAATCCCAGTCTCCAGGCAGTCTGCCAGATATGCTCAATGTCACTACGCCGAGGCTAGAATTCAGCTCCAATGCCCCAAACAACAACCGGTGAGGTGCCCAAGTCCAAGGAAGATTTAATCCTGAAGTAGGGGAGGAATGGTCTCTGGGCGAATGAAATTGAATAACATACTCTGCTTCATAACCAACGAATCTACCAATCAATTCATCCAAGCTTCCTTCGATGGCTTCGGTATGTCCTTCGAGAGTTGACTCTCCCCACCCAAATTGGCCATCCTCGCTGGTAACTTTTACGAAAAGCCAGCGAGGCAACACGCGGAAATATTCAATAGATATAATTTTAGCCATGACTTAGGCCAGGGATAGGAAGTAATGATTGGGGTGGACAGAATCGACTCGGGCTATCTTGGGTCTTGGGGAAAATATTGGCGGCCGAGTGATTTTAGGTATCACAAAGTGGTTTTTTTTGGAGAGCAAGATATAAAGAAGGCAGGGAGCGTAGCCTTATAAGGAAAAAGATAAAGGCGAAAAACTGGGTATGGAGAGCAGAATAGAAGCCATCAGTGTGAACTCAGCGAGAGCCTTTATACTCGTGAATGGCAGTAAGATCAGAAAGAATTAAAGCCCCTGGCATCGAATAATCGCACAGACATAATCTCGCGGTGACTGAAAAAGTTCCGATTCTTCTAAGTGCCTATCCGGGTACTATGGAGACGTAGCTAAAGCCACCGAGATCCCCTACTAGTTAGGCCATTTGAAAACAATCAACTTCCTTTCCGGTTCCTTGTTTAATTGGAAAGTAAGTCTGTTCGATGGGGTACCTGATAGATTGAAAGGCTATAGCGATCCAAACCTAAAGGTTTATGCAAGCCAATGCAACGGCACCAGACAATAGTGCCTTGATAGCGTCTAGATTGTGAAATTTGATAGAACGTGCTCGATTCTAGAGAATCCAAGAGGGGTGATGTGATGGAATGAATAGGCATGGACACGGTTAAGGGCTGAACATCTCTCTTTTGGTATCCATCATTATAACTGATCCTCTGGCTGTGATGCGTGTCCTGCCTTGAAAACAATCCGGAATCAACCACTACCAGTTGACTGATATACCGGTAGATATCTTTAGATTTGGCGGCTCGGTCTGAAGCCCCTATCTTGCCCAAGGCACGGAATCTTTATGATTCGGTTTCCAATATATCTGGCATGATGGATGAAGAACATCCGATTTCTTCGGCTCTCCTTCAGTGGATCCTTTATTTTTTTTTCTTTCCTTTTTTCCTCCTTCTCATTTTACTTTCTCTTTTTGTCTCCTCGGAAGGAGAAAACGTGTAGAATGCCGAAAAACCTAAACGGTGTGTGTCACGCATGCACCGGAAAATAAAGCGGTCACTATTCGAAGCACAGCACAGCACAGGAATCCACTAGCTAATGCATCATCAATCCAGCAGACGAGATCAACTCCCGAGGCAACAAGAAACCACCAAAAACCACAACTCGCCCCGTGTTAAAGCTAGAACAGGGATGGAAAATGTCTGTACAGTACTTTTTTCTCCTACTGGGGCCTGGTGAGAATGAGAGTTAGAAATGCCGTTTATTCTCCGAGATACGCCATGGTGCATCCGATAGAGTACCGTACATCACCTCCTGATCCAAGAAAAGTAGCGATTCCATTCTAAAGTCCTGAGATTGCCACGGAGCATATCGATGTTTCTCACCAATCCACAGATGGGATTGTCCACTTGGATCTACAAAATATCAGCCGAAAAGTAGAGAGGGAAAGTTGTGATATATTGATACTGGGACGTGGCAGAGAGAGCGGTGACAAAAATGAGATATCAGCCAAACATTTTAAATTGGCTTAGTTAATCAACTTGTAGAAGGGTAAACATTGATTCAAGGGTCCTCGTTCAGGAGAGATTCGAAGATAACAAACAGAACCACATGATGAAGAAAGGAAACTTGGAGCTAGAAAAGGCATCGAGTAACAGTTGATGAATGAGAAGGGAAGGGGTGAAAATTGTCCCCCCTTGCGCAACGGGCCAACAGGCGGACAGCGCAGAGGGGATGTTTGAATTGAGTTAGGAAACTGGTCGGATAATGTTGATGGGTTAGGAATGACACTGTCCAAAAAGGACTTATAGTATCTTACCAAGCAGGGCCTCTCGAGAAAAAAAAATCAAGCAATGATATTCAAGTGAGCACGGAATTCCATAGGATCGGTGGAAAAAAAGTGAGGAAGAGGACAAGAGAAGGATGGAAGGATGGAAGATGACACAAATCATAGATAGAATCTCATAAAGGCGTCTGGGATAGGCATAGCATGCAGCGCACAGTACCGTACTGCATGCAAGTACTCGTAGCTTTGGTATCCTGCAGGAATTGCGCAAGTTAGGTTATGGTATTCAAGGATAATGACAGCAATGGGACTGGTCAAGATATGCGCTAGAAGGATTAGTGGCTGAGAGGGAGGAAGGGGGAAGGGGGGAAGGGGGAGGGGTGAAGCATCAAACTGAGTGAAGGTGGAGGGGGAATGGGGGTGAGAGGATGAGTGAAGTTGGGACGTAGGAGGAGTGGGAGGAGTGGGAGGAGTGGGAGGAGTGGAAGGAGTGGGAGTGGGAGGAGGGGGAAGTTCCAAGTAGGGCTGCGCGAGACAACATACGGTAGGTTTGCTGTGCATAAGTTGGCCAGTCCCGGTTTCACAAAGTAAGAGGAGTTTCGTGCATTGCATTGCCGTTCGGGTGAGCCAAGAGAGGGAAGAAGTTGGCCAATTCCAGGTCAGAAAGCCACCATAATGTTGCCAAATAATTTCATTTGGTCGATAATTTTTTTATATCCACGCGGCAGTAAAATCCCCTATACCCAGGGACGGTCGGAGCAATTCCCCAGGCAGGCTGAGATGTTCCCCCGAGTGTGAGAAGATTGAGATTGGAGCGATCCATATCGCTTTTCGCATAAACCGCGGATATAGAACAAATAAAACGGCAGGCTACGAGCAGGAGTAGAATCATGTACAGTACACCGGTACGGTATTATACCGTTCCTGTACCTCGTGCTCGGCAGTAGAGGTCACTTTGCAATGCTTTCTCACGCCTTTGATAGACGGCTCGTGCAGGGGCCTTGAGAGGTAGATTGAGTCTGTTTCATTCAATCTTGATCGAATTGATAAAGATTCCGTGGTGTTGTGTCGTTCTGGTCCTATGATAGTTTCCAATATGTTTGGTGGATGAGCACTGCACAGCGCGGTGGGAAGCACAGGACGAAACGGTATGAGCATTGCAGTGTCGTACCCTGACAGCCATCAACCAACCAATCTACTGTAGCTCCTCCTTTCGGTGAACGATAAACCCGAGATACGGTCCTCGAGCAGTGTGCGTGATGGTGTTTATCGAATCCGATCGAACTAGATGTGGAATGGATCTCCTCGAAACCTTCCCCCCACTGCCGGTAGATTCTTGTTTTAGCTAGGTTTCTCTATCTTCGTCCAATTTCAACCCAGATAAAGGGTTTCATTTAGAAAAAAATAATTCAACCACATACTAGAATCATGGCCCGACCGGCCATTTGTGCTGCACAACGGTGCTTGGGATCAAGCCGAACGGGGACATTTGGTGGCTTTGTTCGAACTCATCTTTCATCTTCCTATCATACTGCAGCATAGCTCCAGCCCTAGAAAGCTCTGTGGCACCGCCGCCTGACAGTACCCTGCTGCACTGTACTTTACAGTACCCCTGTCCCGGAAGGAACAAAGAACAGAACTCCTCTCCCCCAAAGCATGTCTGCTAGGAAATAATAAAGGGATATGTTGGATTCGCGGTGGGAAATTCTTAGGATAAATTAGAATTAAAATCATATTTTAGAATATAGAGAAAAAGTAAAAAAGTAAAAAGTAAACAAACATACTGCACAGGCAGGTAATTTGGGGAGATAGGGTATCTCGCGCCTCTTCCGCTTGGCCGACCTTAGCTACCCCGTACATCGCCCGCCCTGATCGCTATCATCTCTTTAACCCACATGCCTCCTCCAGCAAATTCTCCGTCTGTGAGTTATCATTACTCCATCCGGATCTGGTGATGCTGCGGCCATCGTGCTGTTTCTCCAACTAACTTTGCTGCTAGAATACGCCTCCGTTGTTCGCTTCGTCGTTCCACGTACTCCCTCCGCCTCCTGTTGACCCCTCGGCATTTCTGCGGAGTCGCACCGAGCCATCCCCACCGCTGCACTCACTCCCACAACAGCCGCTACTGGACGACGAGCGCGACGAGCGCGAGGAAGTTGTCCGGTCTCGTATTAGGGCCTTGTATGGTGCTGATACCAGGGTTTTCCGTCATTTGGCAGAGCTTACAAGGCCTAGCGGAAACGAGCAACGAATGAGGAGATCAGGTTCGGGCCGGATGCGCCAGTCCTTAAGGGACAGTGAGGCCAGGCAAGCACAGGATCAGGCATATGGAGCTCGAATTCCGTCCTGGAGGCCTGGCCAGAGGCAGTCGTTGTATGACTGGGCCCCAGCAACTCCGCCCGAAGAGGATTCTGAGAGTCGGCCCACAGCCGGACGCGCTCTGGCTGGTATGTTCGAGGGTTTGATTAATGCGCGTTCTGAGCCTTCTACTAGGAGTTCATCGTTCATGCAATCGCTCCGCCCGCCCAACCGGCGTCCGATACGCTCGCGGCCACAATGGCATGGTTATTCTTGGGAGCGCGAACGAGAGAGGCAACGAGAGGGGAGGGAGGACTCGTTCAATTATCATGAATGGAGTAATCCGGAGGTAATACATCGCTCACGACCAATTAGAATTCGAGGTGAGAATTTCAGAGATTCTGGTTCATCTGGTTCATCCTCCTATGAGCTTGAGGAGGTTATAAGATATCTCGCCAAATTGCGCTCCAGCAGTGGTCCCCAGGAAAGCCTGCTCCTCGCCGAGAAGGCCGGGTTTAGTCGCAGCGACGACTGGATGGAATTCCTCGACGAGGAAGCGCGATGTGATGATTTACTACTGGATACTCATTTTCTAAATGTCGCGGAAACCTCGTGGCTAAAAGTGGGTGGAATCTTTTGGGGTTCTCAGACGACCCCACCGGTGTTCCCGGTCGCGCCTCTGCGGTCTAACCATTCATCCGCCTCGTCGACCTCATCTTTACCTTCAAATACAACTACCGCTGCAGTCTCTCACCAAGGTGAATCCCGCCGGGTGCCTGGGAGAACTTCACCTTACGCCAATACCCCTCATAAATGGACCGTCAAAGTCAGCATATCAAGCATCGATTATGCCCAACTACGCCTGAGTTAGTATATCTCATCTTGCGTTATTGCGCATTTTTTTTCTGACTGGCTGCGTTGTAGCCGGGACTATGGAGGCATTTACAGACTTCCAACCCTCGTCCACTGAGAGGAAAACAAGCATAACAACATACTTGGAAGGAGAAATAATAGATTTCAAAACCCACAGCTTGGAAACCTTCAACTTCCACAGTAGCACCAAGGACGACGCAAATAACTGGCGCAGACTTGAACCATTTTCTCGCCTGCCCGATGATCAACTTGTCAAAAGTTTAGTTTCCAAGAAGTTTATGAAAAGCCTCACTGACAACTGGATATTTATGAGATGGAAAGGTAGGCCTAAAACCCCCTTTCACCAACCAGTAAAGCTAACCACTTCTAGAAAAATGCTTCATAACCCCCCAAACTTCGCCAGAAGTTGGTGTCCTAACCATAGGTGGCTTCTACTTTCTTTCCCTCCGTCGCTCAGATGGCCAAATCCAAGGCTTTTATTACGACCCCCAAAGTCAACCATACCAAGAACTAAGCCTGAAGCCACAAAAGCGAATGTTCCCAACCTATGCATTTCGATAAACCTCCTTTCCCCTTCACACTCGTCTGTTTTCCTGGACTATATGGGAGGGGTCATTGAATTAATCGCCTTGCTTCTTTGCCCTCCTGGCCCCCTTGGATCTGGTCTTTTTTACTATGAGGCTTTGGACTATTAGTTTTGGGTGATGTTGTGTACTATACGGAAACATGCACTTTTTTGTGCCCTCTACTTTTTACCCCGCTTGTGCCTCTGACGCCTAGGTTTGGGGTTAAGTTAGCTACGGTATATTTTTTATTTTTGTTTTCATAGTAAATTTGCGTTAGAGGGCTAGCCTGGTTAGGTTCCTGTCTTTGGTGGCTCAATCGTGAAATAAAATTCTGGAAACGATATAAAAAATTTTGGGCAAAAAATACAGTATCAAAACAGGGGAGGGGAAGAATCGGGAAGGGGCGTGGCGCGAGTTGTGGTATTATTGCTTGTATTGCTTGCTTCAGCTGTTTTGATCTTGAAGGAGACAAAGGGAAATTAAAATGAACTGGGTTAAGCTACACTATAATTAACTTAGTTAAGCCATTAGTATTGTAACATATCCTAGTTGTTGCGAAGAACCACCACCACCACCACAACATGCGCTTGGGCTTAGATAGCCTGTTATAACTTAGACTACCAGGATACGACTCGTCGGTCGGTCAATAACAAGAAAAATACGAGCCACCCATCTGGCTACATACGGTGCTCTGTGCCACCTCTTAGTATTAGGCTATAACTTAGCTATACCAACTGTAACCCACCAAACAGAAGATGGATAGATAAGTCTACCGGTAGCCAAACTCAGGCTGCCAACTCTTGCACCCACCCGCACTAATTGGATTGTTGTAACGGAACGCCAACGTATGGTAGCCCGTGAGTGCGAGCGCAAGTGGTGGTGTACGAGTAGGGAGGGAGCGCATGTCCCCCCCACGGGGTCAGACGAAGAAGGGGGATTTGATGGGAGGTGGGGGGAGAGGGGATGGGGAACGGGGTGGATGAGCCGGAGAAAGTGTGCTGGTGGTACTTGTACTTGTACGAGTACCGTAGTTTGTATAGACTAAAGCTAGACTACTTCTGGTTGGTTGCCGGGGCGTGCTGCGCTGGACTAGTGCACAAAGAACAGTATTTTGGTCTGATACATACCTAGCAATGGCTCGTGAGAGGCTGGAGGGGTTGGGATATTGGAGGACTTCCCGTAGGAATCTGGAAAAATCTGAAAGTTAGAAACTCGGCTAGAACACAAGTGCATTCCCGTAGCAAGGCATAATTTCTAGATATCCAGACAGTTTTCACCGAGTAAAGATAAAAA